>Ga0224555_1000807_pt1 | contig 47567 bp, 31 predicted proteins | sample 714S23034metaG_FD_180687 | JGI IMG/M metagenome (GOLD analysis project Ga0224555, IMG submission 180687) | Peat soil microbial communities from Stordalen Mire, Sweden - 717 S2 30-34 | ecosystem: Environmental > Terrestrial > Soil > Wetlands > Peat | place: Sweden: Norrbotten County, Stordalen...
TGTGTTCCAGTTGTCCTGTCAAGGGCACGGCTGGGTAGCGAAGTTCGGTTGTGATAACCGCTGAATGCATATAAGCGGGAAGCACGCTCTAAGATGAGATCTCCCAACCCAAAAGGGAAATGAAGGGTCCAGGAAGACCACCTGGTTGATAGGCTGGAGGTTGAAGCGCAGCAATGCGTGTAGCTTACCAGTACTAATCGCCCGTTTGGCTTGTCCATAGAATTTACTCTGCGCAGTGAGAAAGTCCACTGTTCTGGGGTACATTCAACACAAGCCCTGTAGTTATCCCAAGATGTTTGCAAGAAAAACGTCTAATCCCAATCTATTCAGTTATGAGAGATCGCGTGAGCGAGATTTCGACAATTTGCCGGTGAGTTTACTACGAGGGTCACACCCGTTCCCATCCCGAACACGGAAGTTAAGCCTCGTTGGGCCGATGGTACTGCACGCGTAAGTGTGTGGGAGATTAGGTGATCGCCGGCATTATTTTCACCCCAGCAAGCACAACTTGCCGGGGATCCAGGTGAACAGAAGCCCCATCCCTAACCTGGTGGGGCTTTTTGCTGGCGCAGCCGGAAGAGCGCCCACTCGAAGGGGCTAAGCAGCGGGTAGAGGCCAAAGAGAATATCCGGCAGCGGGAAGGTCTGCCACATGCGGGCGCGATAGAGCACGCGGAGCAGCAGCTCGCGGCGATAGCGCAGGTTGCGCCGCAGTCCAAACTCGAAAGCCATCGTAGTGGAGTGCGGAATATCCTCACGCCCCGCGAGGAATCCCTTCTGAATGAGCGAGCGATGGGCGTAGCGCAGGATGTGGCTGACCGTGGGATCGCTTTCCGGGAGCAGATGCGCGCTCCAGTGATCCATCGCCAGAGTGCGACGCACCAGAGTAAGGGCCGCGGAGAGTTCCGGCAGAATTCCATAACCTTCCGCGAGGATTGCAAGTTCGTCCAGCTCAGGCTCACTCATCGTGCGCACCTGGGCCGCGACATCGGCCAGCGACTTCAGGAAGAGCCAGCCGTCGAACGTCCCGTGGACCGAGAGATAGAGCAGGTTCTCCCGTTGCAGCAGAGTCTCCACCTGGAAGCTGCCAAAAGAGATGCTTTGGCCGTCAGGCGTGTCGCACAGGCCCGCGCCGGGCATTCGGCAGTTGCGGAACAATCTCCAGTGCAGGTCGATCTCGAAGCCGGTAGCGGAGTTCTGGTAGGCGTTATCTCTCCAGTGCGTGCGGTAGAAGGCAAACTGGCGGGGAGTAAGCCGCTCCAACTGGAAGAGACCGCGATAGCCGAAGCCTCTCAACACGCGATCGGCCTCCAGGATTGAGCTGTCGTCGATCAGCAGGTCGATGTCGCCGGTGGAGCGCAGGCCAATCTCGCCGAAGACGGATTGCGCCAGCGGCAGCCCCTTCAAGACGCGCACTGGGATGGCGCGGGCCCGTAGCTCCTGAACCACGCGCCGCAGTTCGGCGAGCGAGCGAAGCGCCTGATGGGCGTTCGCCAGCGAGAGCTGCCGGAGTTCGTCGAGAACTGCATCGAGCGCGGGCGAGGGAGACTCGTCGACGCTGGCGTGCAGACTCTGCGAGACCAGGGGCGCCAGCCGGTGGTGCTGCGCCAGCAGGAGAAAGCGCGGCCAATCCAACGGGCGCGTAGACAGATCGCGGATGAGCCGGCGGTCTTCGTCGCGCTGCGGCCAGCGGGCACAGAGCAGCAGCAGGTCGAGCTCAGGCGGCCGGCTGCGCGCTGCCTCTGGAGCGAGTTTCTCCGGTTGCTGCAAGCTCCGCCCGCCTTCCCGCCTTCGTTACCAAAGACCTTCGCAGCAGAAATCTACCAAGGTGATATACGCATGAGTTTAATTACATAGACAATCTCAATAGAACCCATAATAAGCAGGAGAGGAATTAACCAAATCAGACGCTTCTTCTGCGTTTTGCTCAAGTTTCTCGGAAATATTTCGGGCAAGCGAATATGAACTGCCCACCATGCATTGGGATCCCTTGGGTCATCCGGCATGAGGGAATCATATCTCTTCGCTGTATCGTACAGAGAGCGGATTATTCTGTGTACGCATGGATTGATCGCCCTGTCCGTCTCATGCGAAGGAGCACCGAAATGAGTGAAACTGAGATTGGCCGGAACAGCATCGTCTGCTGGAGCAGCGAAGCGGTGGCAACGGAGGTGAACGGCGAGGTGGTGCTGATGAACCTGGAGCGCGACCGCTGCCACGGTCTGGGCGATACCGGCAGCGCGATCTGGCGCAGGCTGCGCGAACCGGTCTGTGTGACGGAGCTTACGATGCAGTTGGAAGCGGAGTACGAGGCCGCGCCGGGTGAGATCGAGTTGGACGTGCTGCGCACGCTTGGGGAGTTTGCCGCCGAAGGGCTGATCCAGGTGTGCGCCACCAGCCAGTAGAGATTCGCCTTCGTCGCTTCCCTCTTCGCCCGGAGTTCGCTGAACCGATGGAATAGAATAATGTTGAGGACTGGGGCCCAGAGCCGCGATCCCACGGGAGATGATTGTTTATGTCGAAGGGAAGTTGTGACATTGGTTTGATTGGGCTGGCGGTCATGGGACAGAACCTGGTGCTGAACATGAACGACCACGGCTACAAGGTTGCGGTCTTCAATCGCACGGTCTCGAAGGTGGATGCATTTCTCAAGGACGAGGCGAAGGGAACGCAGGTGGTTGGCGCGCACTCGATGGAGGAGTTGTGCGGACTGCTGAAGTCGCCGCGCCGCGTGATGCTGATGGTGAAGGCAGGCGATGTGGTGGACAACAACATCGAGCAGCTTCTTCCATATCTGGAGAAGGGCGACATTATTATCGACGGCGGCAACTCGCTGTTCACCGATTCGATCCGGCGCACCAAGGACCTGGCGGAAAAAGGGATCCTGTTTATCGGCACCGGCGTTTCGGGCGGCGAAGAGGGCGCACGGCTCGGACCGTCGATCATGCCGGGAGGCAATCCCGAGGCATGGCCGCATGTGAAGGAGATCCTGCAGTCAATCTCGGCCAAGGTCGAGGACGGAACACCGTGTTGCGACTGGGTGGGCGAGAACGGCGCGGGCCACTACGTCAAGATGGTCCACAACGGCATCGAGTATGGCGACATTCAACTGATCGGCGAGGCATATCAGTTGCTGAAAGACGCGCTGGGCCTGACGCCGGACGAGCTTCACGACGTCTTCGCGGAGTGGAACAAGGGCGAGCTGGACAGCTACCTGATCGAAATCTCGACGATCATCTTCGGGACGAAGGATGAGGACGGCGCGCCGCTGATCGACAAGATTCTGGACAAGGCCGGACAGAAAGGCACCGGCAAGTGGACGGCGATCTCCGCGCTCGACCTGGCGATGCCGCTGACGCTGATCGGCGAGAGCGTCTTTGCGCGCTGTCTGTCGGCGCTGAAGGACGAGCGGGTCGAGGCGTCGAAGGTGCTGACCGGGCCGGGCAAGCCAAAGACGGTGGAGGACCGCAAGGCGTTCATCGAGGACGTGCGGCGCGCTCTCTACTGCTCCAAGATGATCAGCTACGCACAGGGCTACATGCTGCTGCGCGCCGCCGAGAAGGAGCATGGATGGCACCTGAACCTGGGCGGCATCGCGCTGATGTGGCGCGGCGGATGCATCATCCGCAGCGTCTTCCTGGGCAACATCAAGGCGGCGTTCGACAAGAACCCGGACCTCACCAACCTGCTGCTGGACGAGTTCTTCTCGAGCGCGCTGATCAAGTACCAGGCGAGCTGGCGCACTGCGCTGATTCACGCCATCGAGAGCGGCGTCCCAACTCCGGCGTTCTCCACCGCGCTTGCATTCTACGATGGCTACCGGACAGCCCGGCTGCCGGCGAACCTGCTACAGGCGCAGCGCGACTTCTTCGGAGCGCACACCTACGAGCGAGTGGACAAGCCGCGCGGCCAGTTCTTCCACACCAACTGGACCGGACACGGGGGCAAGGTCGCCTCGGGAATCTATAACGCATAGATCCACAGCGATTTAAAACCGGAGAGCCAGCTTCGCAACTGCGAGGCTGGCTCTTTTATTTCCGGGACATGACTTGCTCGGCTTGAGAATCGCGGCGCGGGCGACTCATCTCGCCTGCCGCTTAGCGCACTGCCGATCTTGCTGGCCACCTACTACTGCAGTTTCTGCCAGCAGTCCCAGGTATAGATTGCGATGATGAGGACGGTGAAGATGGCGGAGAGGATTCCCAACGTGCGAATCATTGGCAGCAGCCTATTGACTTTGCGCAGGATCGAATTCTGCTGTTGCTGTTCGATGGCGTTGGCGCTTGCATCGTCCAGAAAGAGCTGATTCTCCTCGTAGCGCGTGATGGTGGCGTTATAGGCGAGCAGTGCCAGAAACAGGCCGGTCAGGACGGCCCAAATGACGATCAGGACTGGCAAGGCGTTCATCATGGGGTGCCTCCCTCTCTCAATGTTGCAGCAACCGAATGATTTACTCTTCCTGGGGCGCGAATCGCCGGACAGCAGCGCTCAAGATACAACCTCATCGGCATAATACTCCCAGTCAAGGTCGATTCTCCAGAAATCTTTATCGCGGCGGGAGTGCCAATCGTACCGGTGACCCAGGATTCCGGCTTCGCTGCGGAGTCGGGCTGCATCCGGCAGAGGGGACGCTCCATCCAATGAGAGTGCAGGTTCGCTTGCCACGACCGGAATGGTCGCATATACTGAAGGAGCGGAAGTCGAAAAGGAGAGTGCGTATGGCCACTGCAACTGTTACCCCAACCCCGGAGGTCGTCGAAGCAGCCCCCACGTCGCAGCCTGTCACGCTAACCCCGGCGGCGATCGCCAAGGTGCGCGAGATCATGGCGACGCAGGACCCCATCCCGGCCGGACTGCGCATCGGCGTGGTGGGCGGCGGATGCTCCGGCTTCCAGTACTCCATGTCGTTCGAGAACCAGAGCGGCATGATGGACAAGGTCTTCACCTTCGACGGGCTGAAGGTCTTCGTGGACGCCACCTCGAAGATGTACCTGAACAACTGCGTGGTGGATTACGTGGAGACGCTTGAGGCAGCCGGCTTCAAGTTCGAGAACGCCGCCGTGAAGAGCACCTGCGGATGCGGGTCGTCGTTCAGCGTTTAGGTTCAGCGTTCAGGCTGGATCAAGTTTTCGCGGGTTGAGGCACCTTCCTCTGGAGGGTGCCTTTTCTGCGTATGCGCTAGTGGTTGAAGACCTGGTTGAGGAGCTCGTCGTTGATCTGGTTGAGTTGACGGCGTGTGTCCTGCACGGTGGCGCGGTCATCTCCGCTGACCAGGTGGAGGAGCTGGCCGAGGCGGAAGGTGGTGTCGTGCAGCAGCTTCTCGGCGTCCTTCAGGCGATTGCTGTTGCGGGCGAGGCTGCGTTGGATGAGTTGCGCGTCCTGGTCGATCTGCCGGAGGGTTGCCGCGGCGTGGTCTGTGTCGTCGGCAGCGATCTGGGCGGCAGCCTGCTGGGTGAGGCCGTGGACCAGCTCGGTGTAGAGGAAGCACTGATCGCGCGGCTTGGCCTGGGCGGCGCGAAGTTCAAGCTGGGCGAGGGCTTCGGGCGTGGGGATGGATTCGTTGGCGGCGGCGCGGGCGGGCAGGACGAGGAAGAACAGACCCAGCGCGGCGATGGATCGAAGTGCGAGGCTCATGAGTCACCTCTTGGGGACCGCGTGCTTATTCTCTGGAGCGAGTACGGCGATCCGCTGGCGCGCCTGCGATGCCTGATCGGGATACTCCGTGCCGGCCGCCGCGAGGAACTGTTTGTAGAGGTCGATTGCTTTGGCGATTTGATGCAATGAATCGTTCGCCGATGCCTCCAAATAGAGGGTCGAGGGCGACGGTGGCAGGACTGTAGCACGCAGAGCGAGGGCCTGCAAGGTGGTCCGTGGATCGTCGATCTCGGCGGCGGCGAAGGCAAGATGCGTGGCTGCATCGGCCAGCGCGGCGCGCGTGGGTAAGGCGGCGGGGTTGGCGACGGCCTGCTTGAGCAGCGTCTCGGCGGCGCCGGGTCGATGCAGGCGGAGGAGTGCCTCGGCGCGGTCATCGAGCAGCGTGGGGTCGGGGTTCGCGCCTTCGGCGGCGAGCAGCGCGGCGTAGAGCGGGTCGGCCTGGTCGGGGTGGTCCGTTTCGAGGTAGACGCGGGCGAGCAGGCGGGTGATGTTGGCGTCCTGGGGATTGGCGGCGTGAAGTTTTTCCAGCAGCGGCGCGGCCTGCGCGACCTTGGCGGGATCGGCGGAGGCAAGGTCGGCGCGGGCGGCGAGAGCGGTGAGGGTGGGATCGCCGGGATGGGCGGCGAGGGCAGGCGCGAGCAGAGCTTCGGCGTCGGCTGGGCGTCGCTCTGCAAGCAGAACGTGGGCCAGCGCGGCGATAGCCTGCGGGTCTTGCGGGTCAAGGGCAAGATAGCGGCGATAGGCACGCTCGGCAGCGGGCAGGTCGGAGGCGGACTCGGCGATCTCGGCGGCAAGCTGTATGTCTTCGGGGGCCTCTGGTGTGAGGTTGAGGGCGGCGAGCAGTTCGGCAGAGGCGTCCGTGGGGTTGGAAGCCTGCTGGTCGAGCTTGGCCAGCGCGCGGAGGGCGCGTGCCTTCAGCGCGGGCGCGGCGTCGGAAAGTTGGGTCGCGGTGAGCAGCTCGCTGTGTGCCTCGACGGCGCGTCCCGTGCGGGCGAGCAGCAGGCCGAGGGCGACGTGCGCGGCGGGAAAGAGCGGGTTGGCGGCGATGGATTGGCGATAGTAAAACTCAGCGGTGGGAACCTTGGAGTCCGGTGCGGCTGGAGCTGGCGTTTCCGGCCCAAGAGCTTCAAGGGTCAGCCCGAGGTCGTAGAGCACCTGGGGGTTGTTGGGAGTCTGGGTGTTGAGGCCAGTGAGGATTTTGAGTGCGGCGGCGAAGTCGCTGGCAGCCAGCGCGTCGTTGGCCTGCTGGATGAGCGCGGCCTCGGGCGCGGGTTCGCTGTCGGGGTGGGAGAAGTCCTGCGCGGCGAGCGCGGGGGCGACGAGCAGAGCGGCGAGAAGGAGTACGGTTGAGCGGCGAACCCACGCGACGCGACGAACCCACGCATCGCGATAGAACTGCGATGCATGATGCGCCCGATTATTGCTTGCTAAGTTGAAACCCATGCGCCTTTACTCACAACTTAGAACCTATAATTTACAACTGTCTTCTACCGCTCGCCCCACTTCAGCTTGGAGCGCAGCACGTTGAAGAGGCCGTTGGGTTGCAGGCGCAGCAGGCGCACGCTGGACTCGCTGCGGCGGCAGTGTACCTGGTCGCCGACCTGCATGGGCACGGCCTCCTGCCCATCCACCGTCAGATAGGTCTGGTTCGGCACGCCCACCACGCGCACGCTGATGGCCGACTCGCCCGGCACCACGATGGGCCGGATGGTCAACAGGTGCGGGCAGATCGGCGTCACCAGCATGGCGTTCACCGTGGGCATGACGATGGGCCCGTGGGCCGAGAGGTTGTAGGCCGTCGATCCGGTCGGCGTGGAGAGGATGACGCCGTCGGCGCGGAAGGTGGCGATCGGCTGCCGGTCGATCTCGACGGCGAAGTCGGCCATGCGCGCGATGGTTCCCTTGGCCACCACCACATCGTTCAGCGCGTCCCACTGGCGGGTTGGCTTGCCGCCGCAGAACAGCTCGGCGTGCATCATGCTGCGCGTCTCGATGGCGGCCGTGCCGTCGCACCACGCCTGCAGGGTAGCGTAGAGGTCGGAGAGCGGCACCTCGGTGAGAAAGCCAAGCGCCCCCAGGTTCACGCTGAGCAGCGGAGTGTTGGTGTGGGCGAAGGCGCGCGCCGTAGCCAGCAGCGTCCCATCGCCGCCCAGTACGACGACCAGGTCCGGCTTGCGCGAGGCCATCTGTTCGCGCTCGACGCTGTCGCAAGCCGATTGCTGTGCGCTTGCTCCCGCGGTCTGTGCGCCGTCACGCAGATACGTCGCGCTCTCGCGGTCCAGAACGCAGCTCCATCCGCGCTCGCCGAGCCATGCGCGCAACTCCGGCAGCACCGTTTCCAGCTCATGCTTCTGCGGCTTGGAGATAATTCCAGCTAAAGGCATCCTGCCAACCAGTGTACCGCTCGCTGCGATTCGCCCCCGCGACACAACCCCTACGCCGCTGTCGCGCCGCCGAAACGCGCGTGCAGCAGGTACTCCCAATTCCCTTCCATGCCGTGTATGGGCGACTCGATCACTTCAATCCCCGTCCCTCCCAACTCCGCAACACACTGCCGCACGCGCTCGATGGCAATATCGCGCCCCGCCTGCTCGCGCACGATTCCGCCCTTGCCCACATGCTCGCGTCCCGCCTCGAACTGCGGCTTGATGAGTACCACCGCCTCGCCGCGCCAGATCTCACCCACACCCACCAGCGCGCGCAAAACAGCGGGCAGCACCAGTGTCGCAGAGATAAACGACACGTCCATCGCCAGAAACGAGATCGCCGGAGCATCCGCGCCCACCAACTCCCCCGCGCTCAGCAGCCGCGCATTGCATCGCTCGCGCAAGCTGACCCTTGCATCCACGCGCAGCTTGTGCGCGATCTGCCCGTAGCCCGTGTCGACAGCTAAAACTGAAGCCGCGCCGTGCTGCAACATGCAGTCGGTAAATCCCCCGGTCGAAGCCCCCACATCGATGCACGCGCGATCCTCCAGCGCAATTCCCCAATGTTCCAGCGCGCGCTCAAACTTGAGACCGCCGCGGCCCACATAGCGCATGTCGCCGCCCAGCAGGCGCAGCGGCGCGGCCTCGTCGATCGGGGTTCCGGGTTTGTCCACGCGCTGTTCGGCCACAAGCACGCGCCCGGCCAGCACCAGCGCGGTGGCGCGCTCGCGCGATGCGGCCAGTCCCCGCTCCACCAGCGCCTTGTCCAGCCGTATCTTCATCTGCCTCTTCCGAGAGTACAGCGCATCGCGCAGAGTTCAGGATAAAGTAAACTGGTCGCGATCGGTCTGGCCATGCAAGACCATCCGTAGGTGCGTTCAATGGAACTACAAACCGGTGTCTTCGACCTGGCAGTGCCTCCCATCGCGGACGACGCATTCCTGCTCTCGCTGGTGCAGTCGGGCGACGAGCAGGCAGTGGCCACGCTCTACGACCGCTACTCGCGGATCGTCTACTCCGTTGCACTGCGCGTTCTGAGCGACACGGCCGCGGCGGAAGACGTGCTGCATGAGGTCTTCATGCAACTGTGGCGCGCTCCCGGCAGCTTCACGGCGGTCGCGGGAAGCCTGGGCGGACGGCTCGCCATACTGGCGCGCAACCTCTCCATCGACGCGCTACGGCGCAGACGCCCCATCGATCTGATCGACGCGATCGCTCTCGCGTCGCCCACCGATCTCGCCAGCGAGGCAGGGCGCAACCGCCTCGCCGAGCGCGCGCGCGCCCTGCTGCATCAGCTTCCCTTCGCGCAGCGCAAGGCCCTGGAGATGGCCTTCTTCGACGGCCTCACCCACCGCGAGATCGCGGAGATGACCGGCGTGCCGGTGGCCACCGTCAAGAGCAGCCTGCGCAGCTCGCTGCTGGCCCTGAGAGAGGCGTTTCAGCCATGAGTTACATCCTGCCCGCCAGCCCGCCAGCCAACCGGCCCGGCACGCGCCACGCCAGCCCCGAAGAGCTCGTCCTCTACGCGTTGCAGTTCCTCGCCGGCGACCAGGCCGCCGACCTGACGCACCACTTCGAGCACTGCGCTGAGTGCCTGAGCGAGCTCTCCTTGGTCGAGGGCGATCTGGCCGCCTGCGCCTTCAGCGTCGAGCCGTACTCGCCTCCGGCGCTCGCCCGCCAGCGGCTGAGGACACAGATCGCCCGCGAGATCCGGATCGTTGCCCAGCCCACGCTCGCCGCCTTTGGCCGCAACGTCTCCATCCTCGCTCCGCCCGAAGACGAACCGCCGAAGCGCAGCCGCGCCCTCACCCTGCTGGGGTGGCTCGGCTGGATTCTATTTGCGGGCCTGGCGGTTGCAGGAGCAAAGTTCTATCGGCAGGACGCGGCCCAGAGCGCGCACCTCGGCGTGCAGTCCAGCGAACTCGCCCGCCTCAACGCCGACTCCGCCCGCGCCCATCAACTCCTGGACGCACTCACCGACCCCGACGCCGCGCGTGTCACGCTCACAGCCAAGCCGCCGGCCAAAGCCCAGCCGCTCGGCCGCGTCACCTTCAACCCCGCCAACGGCAGCCTCATCTTCCTGGCCGACGACCTCGACCCGCTCGTAACGGGCAAGGTCTATGAGCTGTGGCTCGTCCCCGCCGACGGACGCAACCCCATCCCCGCCGCCGTCTTCCACCCAGACAACCACGGCAACGCCAGCGTCATCCTGCCCAGCCTGCCTGCGGGTGTCCCGGCCCGGAACTTCGGCGTCACGGTGGAGGACGAAGGCGGCGCGCAGACCCCCACCCTGCCCTTCGTGCTGGCCGGAAACTAGGTGCCGGGAGAAGTGAGCACAACCACTGAATCTGGGAGAGCACAGACCTTGGCTGGGTGCCCCAGGTGCCTCGCATTTGGGCCCTGGGAGAGTAGGAGAGTGGGAATCTGGGTGCCCCAGGTGCCGCGCATTTGGGCACCTGGGAGTGCCGGAGAGTGGGAATCTGGGTGCCCAAGGTGCCGCGCATTTGAGCACCTGGGAGAGTAGGAGAGTAGGAATCTGGGTGCCCCAGGTGCCTCGCATTTGGGCACCTGGGAGAGCACAGACCTTGGCAGTCCGGTTTTGTTCTTACTCGACATCTGTTGTGATTCGTTGTACGCTTTCCACCGATGCCGCGCGGACTCATCCGATACGAACATACGGGAAGCTTTCATTTCCTTACGTTCAGTTGCTATCACCGGCTCCAGTATCTGGCCGCGGCGGAGGCGTGCGATCTTTTCGAGGATGCGCTGGAGCGGGTGCGGCAGCGATATCGCTTCGTGGTGGCCGGTTATGTCGTCATGCCGGAGCACGTTCATCTTCTGATCGGCGAACCGGTCAAGGGCGTGGTTACCGGCGTGATCCACGCGCTCAAGCTCTCGGTGGCGATGCGGCGCGCGGAGCGGCCTTTCTGGCAAGCTCGCTACTACGACTTTCTCGTGCACAACGAAGAGAAGCGCGTCGAGAAACTTCGCTACATGCACCGCAAGCCTGTTGTACGCGGGCTGGCTGCCAAGCCCGAAGACTGGGCGTGGTCGAGCTTCCGGCATTACGCGACCGGAGCGGAAGGAAGAGTCGAGATCGAATCGCAGTGGAGCGCGATACGCGGGGCAACCAGTTGCCGGAATATCTGCGTTACCGGGAAAAAGCCGGTTGAGGTCAGAGGTTTCCCATGTGCCCAAAAGCGAGGCACCTGGGGCATCCATCGTTCTCAAATAGGTGGGCTTCCATACGGCACGGTCATTCCGGCATCACATTTCTTGTGAAAATGACCTGAATGTGAAACTTCGCCGGGCTGTTCATTCGTCTTCCCATTACGCATTCCACGGTTCCGGCTCTCTCCGTGTTGACCGCAAGACCAGCCATCCGGCCATCGTTCTCCGGCTTCGAGAAACATTAGCCCAGAAGCTACACGAGTTGTTCTGAAAGGTTGCATCATGAGCAAAGCAAGGCTCCTCTTTGGTTCCACGTTTCTAGCCCTGGCAGTTCTTCTATCGTCCGGCGCAAAGGCGCAGCCGGCCACCCATGTGTTGCCGAAGGTCGCCAAAGTCACCGTAAACGCACCGGTCACACTCACCGACAGCGGCGACAGTTGGATCCTCGACAACGGCATCGTCAAGATGACCGTCCTCAAGCGCAACGGCAACCTGTCGTCGCTGGTCTATCACGGCGTCGAAGTCCTGACGCGCGGCGAGTACTGGGAGCAGACGCCCTCCGGCACGATTACGGCAACGGTAACGATCGACCCGGCGACCAACGGCGGCGAACGCGCCGAGGTCTCCGTGCTGGGCGTCAACCCCGGCGACCGCAACAACCCCAGTCCCTTGGGCGGACCGCCGGGCGGCGGCGTGCCCGCGGCGCAGGAGCCTCGCTTTCCAGCAGTTGCTCCCGGAGCGGCAGGTCCGGCAGGTCCCGGCGGCGGCAGACGGCCAGGCGCAGCAGGCCCAGGCGGCGCAGCAGGCCCAGGCGGCGCAGCAGCCCCAGGCGGCGCAGCAGGCGCACGCCCACCGGCAGGCCCACGCGGCGGAGGCATGGACATCGAAACCCGCTATACTCTGGAGCGCGGTACCAGCGGCTTTTACACCTACGCCGAGTACACCCACAAGGCTAGCTACCCGCCGGCGGGCGAGGGCGAGAGCCGCTTCATCCTGGAGTCGATGAACCGCACCTTCGACTGGCTCTCCGTCGATAACGACCGCAACCAGCTCATGACCTCCGATGACGACCTGCGCAAAGGCGTCGTCATCCACGCCAAGGAGCAGCGCATCCTCGAGAGCGGCGTCTACGCCAACTCCGTCGAGCACAAGTACAGCTACAACGGCGTGATGTACCGGCTTCAAGCGTGGGGATGGTCCAGCACCAGGGACCACATCGGCGTCTACTTCATCAACCCCAGCAGCGAGTACATCGGCGGTGGCTCAGAGAAGCTCGACCTCATCGACCACATGAGCGGCACACTGCTCGACTACTGGACCAGCGGCCACTACGCCGGCGGCGCGGGCAACCACATCCCCGCGGGCGAAGAGTGGAAGCATGTCGTCGGCCCCATCTTCGTCTACTTCAACTCGCTCGCCGACGCCAAGGACCCAACCCCGGCTGAGTTGGACACCTTCCACGCCTCTTACGGCAGTGGTATGCCCGCCATCCCCAAGGAGTGGCACGACAACCAGCTCTCTCTCTGGAATGACGCCGTCGAGAAATCGAAGGCTGTAAAAGCCGCCTGGCCCTACGCCTGGGTCAGCGGCGTGGACTACCCGCACAAGGACGGCCGCGCCACCGTCACCGGACAGCTCGTTCTCGACGATCCCGACGCCCCGCAGGCCGCCAAGAAGACCCTGCCGCACCTCACCATCGGTCTGGCCCATCCCGACTACATCAACCCCTCCGGCGGATTCCAACAGCGCGCTGGAAACGGCAACGTCGTCACCTGGCCGCACGATGGCAACTACTATCAGTTCTGGACCGACGGCGCTGAGGACGGCCGCTTCACCATCGCCAACGTCCGCCCCGGCTCCTACACCCTGCACGCCTTCGCCGACGGAGTGCTGGGCGAGTACGCCAAGGCCAACATCACCGTCGAGGCGGGCAAGCCTCTGAATCTGGGCAAGCTCGACTGGCAGCCCGTCCGCTACGGCAAGCAGATCTGGGAGATCGGCTATCCCGACCGCACCGGCGACAAGTTCTTCAAGGGCGACAGCGCAAACTACTGGCTCTGGGGCTGGCCGCTGCGCTACGGCGACCTCTTCCCCAACGACATCACCTACACCATCGGCAAGAGCGACTACCGCAAGGACTGGTTCTTTGAAGAAGTCCCTCACTCCGACACCGATGCCTGGAAGAATCCCGCCGCCAAGGACCCTCTGAACCAGCGCTACGGCTGGGTCAACACACCCACCGGCCAGCAGGACATGTGGCGTGAGTGGGGCCACGGCAAGGCTACTACCTGGACCGTCAAATTCACCATGCCCAAAGCCTCGCAAGGCTCGGCCATCCTGCGCATCGCGCTGGCCGGAGCGGACGGCGGTGGGCCGAACGGCAGCGGGCTCGCCATCGGCGTCAACGGAAAGGACGTCGGCGCGATCCACCCGGTCGCCACCAACGCCCTGCGATACAACACCGACAAGGGAGTCTGGTACCAGTATGTGCAGAAGTTCGACGCGTCGCTGCTCAAGCCAGGCGAGAACTCCGTCACCTTCACCGTACCCGCCGGAGACGTCACCACCGGCGTGGTTTGGGACTACCTGCGACTGGAGTTGAACGACGGCAGCAAGACTTATCCCGTCGCACCCGACAGCGGCCGGCCGGACGCTCCGCCCACTCTGTAATCGCCTGACAATCACAATCGCAGAAGCCCCGCATCTCAACATCCGGGATGCGGGGCTTCTGCATTATTTCCCGATGCAAAACTTAGAGAAGATGAGCCGCAGCACGTCCTCGCTGGTGGTCGCTCCGGTCAGCGCGTCCAGGCTGTGCAGCGACTCGTACAAATCCAGCAGCAGCATCTCGTGCGGAATCCCCACGGCCACGGCGAGGCGCGCCGCGTCCAACCCGCGCAGTGCTTGTTCGACCGCCTGATGCTGCCGCAGGTTGGTCAGCATTGCCGCCTCGCGCAGCCCGCCCTCGGCCCCCGCGACCGCCCCCACAATGGCTGTGCGCAACTCGGCGATCCCATCGCCCGTCAGCGCCGACGTTGAGATCGTCTGAACTTCACGAACTCCAGATTCCGGCCCTCGATCCTCTTCCACCAGATCGCTCTTGTTCCACGCCACCAGCACAGCGTTCCCACTCGACGCGCCCTGCTCCAGCACCGCGCGGTCTTCCTGCGAGATGCCAACCGTCGCATCGACCACCAGCAGCACCACGTCGGCCTCGGCCATCGCCTCCCTCGAGCGGGCGACGCCCATCCGCTCCGCCTCGTCCATGCCCTCGCGATTCCGAAGCCCGGCGGTGTCGATCAGCTCCACCGGAATGCCCTCCATCGAGACGCGCTCGGAGACCGTGTCGCGTGTCGTCCCCGGTGCCGCGGTCACAATCGCGCGATCGCGCTCCACCAGCCGGTTGAAGAGGCTCGACTTGCCCGCGTTGGGCCGCCCCACGATGGCCAGCCGGAATCCCTCGCGCACCACGCGGCCGTAGGCGAAGCTCCGCTCCAGCGCCACCAGCGGCGCGCGCACCTCGGCGATCTTCGCGGCGATGCGCTCCGCCGCCATCACGTCGATGTCGTCCTCGGCGAAGTCGATGCCCGCCTCCATCTCCGCGATCAACCCCACCAACCCCGCCTTCACCGGTGCGACGGTCTTCGCCAATGCCCCGCCCATCTGCCGCGCCGCAACTCTCGCCTGCTCCAGCGTGACCGAGCCGATCAGGTCGTTGACCGCCTCGGCCTGGGTCAGGTCGATCCGCCCGGCCAGAAACGCGCGCTGCGTGAACTCGCCCGGCTCGGCCAGACGCGCGCCACCAGCGCAGCACTGGCGCACGATGTACTCCAGCAGCACCGGCGAGCCATGCGCTGCAATCTCCACCACATCCTCGCCAGTGTAGGAATTCGGCGCGGCAAAGAACGTCACCACCGCCTCGTCCAGCACTGCGCCGGTCGCAACATCCACCAACTCGCCGAAGCGCGCGCGTCCCGCGGCAAGCGGATGGCGCAGCCGCACCAGCGGCGCAACGATCTCTCTCGCGCGCGCCCCCGAGAGCCGCACCACGCCGATCCCGCCGCGCCCCACCGGCGTCGAGATCGCCACAATCGTCTCCTGCTCCATCCCGCCCATCTCTCTAAGATAGTCGCCCGGAGCGCAGCCTAGTAGCTGTTGTGTGCGTGGAAGCCCTTCTTTGGGTCGTAGGCCACATGAACCAGGTTGTCCCGGTAGTCGATCGAGACCACCAGCTCGCGCAGGATCGGAAACCCGATGATTCCCGAAATCTCGACGCCTACGTTTTGAGACATCCCGCTGATGTCGATAATGTTCATGCTCCGCCGCGTCTGATTGATCCCAGCGAACGTCATGCTCACATTGTCGACGATGGGGACCTTCTTCACCTCACCGTTGATCCCTATCACCTTCACATTGTTGAAGTCCGAAACCATGCCTACCTCGTGCGCTGCCTCCAGTGAGATCAGGCTTTCCGAGGAGCCCGTGTCCATGAGGAACAGCTTGACAGGAGCCTTGTTGACGAGGGTCGGCAAGATGAGCATGTGCTGAGAGCGAAAGATCGGCGTCCAGTCCTTCATCTCCGGCGCGATGTACCGGTCCTTCGCGCTGTCCGCTACGCTCACTGGCGTCTCTTCGTCATCCGATGTGGTCAGCGTAATGACCTTCGATACCTGCTCGCCGGGAGTCTTCGGCAGCGGTCCAAGCCGCACCTCCCGCCCCGGATAGTCCAGCGTAACCACATAATCCCGGAAGACGTCCGGCCCGATCAGTCCATCCATGTCCGCCATTCTTTCCACCATGTTGCTGGGGTCGAGCACCTGCACCATACAGTTCTTGAACTCCATCTTGCCGATCTTGATGTCGTCCACGTGGGTGACGAACGCATTGGCCAGGCCACTATCGCCTATGCCTCCAACTTTGATCTGAAGTTCGGGAACCAGACCAATGCTCCTGGCCGCCGAACTGCTCAGGACTAGACCCGAGGCACCGGTATCGATCTCCAGCCGCTTCTTCTTGCCATTGAGCAGCACCTCCAACCCCGCCTCGCTCATGTTCTCCAACGACCCATTGTCCGGGATCGGGACGATCGGCAGTTTAGCCTCCTCGATCGGAGTCACAAGCTCGCAGCTTCCCTTCTCTCTGGTCTCGATGCCCTTGATCGCCGCATCGATTGCGTCCTTCTGCGGATCGGTCAGCGCTGGGTTGTCGAGCCGCTTCTGTAGCGTGGCCAGCTTCTGCTCCGCCGTCTGCGGCACGACATGGGTTGCGTGCCACCGGCGAGCGATTGCCTGGTTCTGCGGCGAGAGCCAGTACGCCCTTTCGATCTCAAGCTGCGACCTCCCGTACAGGCCCGATAGATGCAGGAAGAGGGCCATATCGTAGCGCGTGAGGCCGTTGCAAATGTTGCGATTGATGGACCGGTTCAAGGCCATGCCCGCCTCGTCCACCTCGCCGCGGCGGAAGCGCACCTCACTCAAAGCGTCCAGCAACACCACGTCGTTGGGGTGCGCGCTGTCGTACTTCATCGCCAGCGCCAGCGCCTCGGGCAGCTTGCCCTCCGCCAGCGTGGTACGCACCAGCCCCGCCATTGCCACATCCGATGTCGGATCGGCCGCCAACACCGCGCCGTAGAGCCGCTCCGCGTCTGCATACTTCCGCCCAAATAAAGCGGTGTCTGGCTCGCTCGGCCTGGTATTGTCGATAACGCAGTTCGGCACCGCGTACTTCGCCGAAGGGCCATCCGCCTGTGCTCTGGTGCCCTGCGCGCCAGCCATCGCCGCGCTGTTAGCAGAATTGCTCGGCGCAGCGCCACTCTGCGCGGAGATACTCGCTGAACCGCTCGCTACCGACGCAAATAGAAGCAACACAACGACTCGCAACAAACATGCACGCATGGATGCGCTCCATCGTAGAGAAAATGTATATCAGGGTCGCGACCATCATCCACCCGCAGGGACAAAAGATCAACCACATCGTTGATCGATGCGTTCGATTCACTCCTCTCGCCATGAAATAACTTCTTGGGGCGCCTACAGCGTAATGGCGTGGGCGCCGTTGGAGGCGCGGCTGGTGTAGATCTCCGCGGTGATGCCGGTGGCAGCCAGATAACCTGCGCGCATGGCCTCGGTAAAGGCGGCGACGTTGGCGACCGCGACCAGGTTCACGGTGCAGCCTCCGAAGCCTCCGCCGGTAAGGCGCGCGCCGAAGCAGCCGGGCTGTTTGCCGGCCAGCGCGACCAGAATGTCGATCTCCTTGCACGAAGCCTCGAAGTCGTCGCGCAGGCTGATGTGCGCCTGGCGCATCAGCTCGCCGAAGTGCGTCAGGTTGGAGACGCGGAACGCATCGGCGGCGGCCAGCACGCGCGCGTTCTCGGTGATGACGTGGCGGCAGCGCTTCAGCACGTTGGGAGGCATCTCGCTGCCCCACTTGGCGAGGTCGGCCACCGTGGCGTCGCGCAGCGCCATGATCTCCGGCCGGTGCTTGCGCAGGATGTCCGCTCCTTGTTCAATCGCCGCGCGGCAGGATTTGAACGGTCCTTCGGCGACCGAGTGCTGCACCATGCTGTTGCAGATGACGATGCGCACGTTCGGCGGGATCGGGGCGAGCGTGTACTCCAGCCAGCGGCAGTCGATCATCACGGCGTGGTCCTGCTGTCCGCAACAACTGACAAACTGGTCCATGATGCCGCAGTTAGCGCCGACGAACGCGTTCTCCGCGCGCTGGCACAGCAGCGCGATCTTGGTCGGCGGCAGGTCCAGGCTGGTGGTGCCCAGCACGGCCAGCGCGGTGGCGACCTCCACCGAGGCCGACGAGCTGAGTCCGGCATTCAGCGGCACATTGCCGGCAATCGTCAACGAGAAGCCGTTGTCGACCGGGACGCCGTGCTCGCGCAGCGCCCAGATAACGCCCGCCGGATAGTCGGACCAATGGACCTTGCGGCCGGCGCGCAGCGTTGCAAAGTCGTCGTCCAGAAATTCGCGGACGGTCTTGTCCAGCAGCTCCTCGTAGTTCACCGAGTTGGCCACGATGCGCCCGTCGGTGCGAGGCGAGATGGCCACCACCGTGGCGAAGTCGATCGCCGCCGGCATCACGAAGCCGTCGCTGTAGTCGGTGTGCTCACCGATCAGGTTGACGCGGCCGGGCGCGGCGTACAGCGCGCCGGGAACATTGAAGGTGGCGAGGTGGAGGGCGGCGATTTCGGCGTGGGTGGGCATGGGCACTTTCTTCGGCTTCATCATTTGGAGATGCAGTTCCTAACCAATTCTAAGATTTTGGACCATTTACTGTACGTCAGACAATAACTCAATCGAGGTAGTGCTTTTCCGGCAGGGCGCGCAGGCGCTCGGCCGCGGTCTCCGGCGTAAGGTCGCGCTGCGGGCTGCCAAACATCTCGAAGCCGACCATGAACTTGCGGACCTCGGCCGAACGCAGCAGAGGTGGGTAAAAATGCCCGTGGAAGTGCATGGAATCGTGCGCACCGCCGTCGGTCGGCCGCTGGTGGAAGCCCATGCTGTAGGGAAAGCTGACCTGGAATAGATTATCGTACCGCGTGGTCACGGCCTTCAGAATCGCCGCGAAACCGGTGCGCTCGGCCGCCGTGAAATCGGTAAAGCTGCCCAGGTGGCGGCGCGGCAGCACCAGCGTCTCGAACGGCCATGTGGCCCAGTAGGGAACCACCGCAATGAACAAATCGTTCTCCGCCACAACGCGCTCGGCCTGCGCCAGCTCGGTGGCCATATAGTCGCAGAGCAGGCAGCGGTGGTGCTCGTCCGCATACTCCTGCTGTGCGGCCAGCTCGCGCAACGGCTCGTCCGGAACGTGTTCGGTGGCCCAGATCTGGCAGTGCGGATGCGGATTGCTGGAGCCCATCATCGCCCCGCGGTTCTCGAAGATCTGCACGTGGTTGATATACGGCAGCTCGCCCAGCGCGGCCGTCTCATTGGCCCACGCGTCCACCACCGCGGCGATTGCAGCCTCCTCCATGCGCGCCAGCGTCAGCGAGTGGTTGGGATGGAAGCAGATCACGCGGCAGCGTCCGCGCTCCGCCTCGGCCACCAGCAGCGGAGATGCGTTCCGCTGCGCGTCCGGCTGCGCGTCGCTGAGCAGCGCGGGAAAGTCGTTGTCGAAGGCGAAGACGCCCGTGTAAGCAGGATTGCGCGCGCCACCGGAGCGCGCATTGCCGGGGCACAGATAGCACGCCGGATCGTACGCCAGCCCCTTGCTGACCACCGGCTTGCTCGTCTCGCCCTGCCACGGCCGGTCGGTGCGCTGCGGCGACACCAGAATCCACTGGCGCAGAAGAGGATTGTAGCGGCGGTGCGGAACGAGATCGAGCGGGCGGGCCGGGACGGGCAAGGGATGTCCTATTGAGTGGAAGTAATGGTTTCAATTGTATGCGAAATTGGGATGGAGGTGGGTCAAGCGATTGCCGTCAGTGGTGGTTGGCCTCAAGCCCGGGTAGTTATCTGCAACTGCGTTTCGCGCAACCTGCGGGCCATGACCTTACAAACATTGCGTACGTTCCCCGCTGTCTTGCAGGAATCGCTACCCACCCCATTCTTGATGCCTCGATATCAGCGCCGTCTGACCTTTTTGTCGTTCGGAAATATCACCGTGACCTGGAGCGTGACACGCTCAAACTCAGCGTCCTCACCGGTCAGACCTGGTTTGAGGGCGACCGACGTGACGATGACGTAGCCATGTCCCACAGAGCGGCGCTTGTAGTGCGGAAGTCCGCCGCTGTAATCGGGGTCTTTACCCTTCGTTTGAGATAGCTCGTACGTATCGTAGAGCGCACTGCTCTCCGCGCATTCATACTTCTGGTCCGCGGCATTTGTGACGAAGTCGAATTGTTCTTTTGCGGGCATGTGCTCGGCCCAGCCAGCATCCGCATCGGGAGAGAAGCGCCATGCAGTCAGGTCTACCGCCAATGGCTCGTGCCAGAAGGGGTTTCTGAGGCAGGCGGTGTAGTCTTCCTGACTATCCGGCGAAGGCTTGATCTGAAAGTTCCACTCGCCGCCATCGAGGCTCTGCTCGAGCACGAAGTACAGCCCGTGGCCGATGGGATGGATGTAGGTTTCGCCGGTGCGAACGTCCGCGCTGAAGCGCACCGGCACTTGCGCATGCAGCACGGCGAAACCGATTAGGCCTTGGAGAATGAATGCGAGTCTGCGGCGCATGGTCGGAGAATATCATGGTCCCACATCTGGCAGATCTGTCCCTGCAAGTCGGCTTATGGGACGACCTCCTTGGTCTGTGCCAAGACTGGCCGTAGAATCTCGTTTTTTGAACGTGATCCATTGACCTTAGTGGACAGGCTCGGAGGGTGCTTCCGTAGCGGCTTCAGTCGCGGCCTTCTTCAAACTGACGTGGTTGATCCGCGCAAACACAAGCCCCGTGGGAATGATGGAGAGAAACGTCACCACCAGCAGCAACGCTCCGCACGCAGTCGCCGCCTCGATCGGCGCGCCATAGAACTCATGCATCGCCGTCGCGGTGACGGCGATCTGCGTGAACCAGCCGATGACGGGCAGTTGCAGCAGCGAGCCGCCAATGCTCGCCCCCATCAGCAGCATGGTGCGCGAGAACGAAATCGTCGCCAGTTCCGGCGTATCGGCGAAGCCGTGCAGCGTCTCGACGTACGCGCAGCCGATCATCCCCCACATGGCCAGCGAGATCAGCGAGACGACCACAAAGTCCTGCGCCGAGCTGACCGCGTCCAGTCCCTCGCGGAAGCCGCGAATCTTCTGCGCAACGTTCTCGCCGATCGGCTTCGAGAGCCATCCGATCGCCGCTCCGGCGACACGCGCCACCGCGCCTCCGGCCACGCGGATCGCGACCGCGAAGACGGCGATCAACGCCGTTCCCGCCAGCGAAATAAGCCCCGTGCGCACGAATATCTCGTGGTGCGGCAGATCGCGCGGCGCAAACAGAAGCGCGCCGGAGAAGATCAACGCCGCCGCGCCCAGGTCGAACATGCGCTCGATGGTGTACACCGCAACCTGCGAGCTGATGGAAAGCTGCACCCGCCGCGCCACCAGCGCCGGACGGATCACATCCGCCAGCCGCCCGAAGAGCGCGACCGCCGTAAATCCGACGAACTGCGGGCCCACCAGCACCAACGGCGAGACTTTCTTCGTCGCACTCAAAAAAACCGACCAGCGCGTGGCCCTCAGCCAGAAGGTCGCATAGATCAGAGCGATGCCCGCCGCAATATGCACCCAGCGAACGTGGCGCAACTGCATCCAGAAGACCGCCCAGTCGAAGTGAATGCGGCCGCGATAGGCGAAGACGACCAGCGCCAGCACAAGGAGAATTGCGAGCCAGACGAGACCGTTACGGCTTTTCATCACTTCAGCACCGTCTCACAGCCGATTCTAGGTTGACCCTGATTATCTAACCGCCTTGCGCCTTTTCTCGGTATTGACGATGACGGCACCCACGAAATGTCGAGTAGAAAGATCAAAGAATAGATTTCCCGTGGCTTCGGAATTGACAAGCGCAAATTGCTCGAGCTTTCGTTGAGGGGTATACGACTTGAGCCGCCTCACAAATAACTCGACTCCATCGAGGTGTTGACCCGTGACATCGGTGTTCTGCAGACGAGTTGTCCAAAGTCTAAGAGCTTCGGATACGCTCAATTTGGACGGACGATCCGAAACGAGACGCGTATCTTCCCGGAGCAATAGATTTCTAATCCGTTTCACTCGCTCGTCTGCAGGCTCGTTGTCCAGTCGCCGTAAGATGGTGCTTGTATCAATCATTTGGCATCACCTCTGCTCCCATTCTAACGCCCCTCAAGAGAATCTCCTTCTCATTGTGATAGTCGGGGGATTCCTCCCAGCTCCAGCCCGGACCGCTCGTTGGAGGCTGTTCGATTGGAAGGCGGAGGAGGATACCACCCGGTCCGCGCGACTGTGCAAACCGGCGGGCGATTGTTTCAGAGTAAGTCCATGAGGTGAATGGACTTACAGTCGATTCATCTAGTAGATTATGTTCTTCGGGGCTGAGGGTTCCTTCAGGATCGCCGGGGACTACCGTTCCGTTAATTGCTGCGGCCCGCATCGGATGTTTGGCATGAACTCCGCGGTATACGTACCGTTGCATCGGTGAGGAGCCTCTGACTACTCGGGTTGAGGATGGCGCTTGCGGCGGTTGAACTCGCGGATCACGCGGGCGACGTAGGCGCGCGTCTCGGCGTAGGGTGGAATGCCGTGGTAGCGATCCACCGCCGCCGGCCCCGCATTGTATGCGGCGGCCGCCAACGCGATGTCGTCGTGGTAGCGCGTCAGCAGCGCATCCAGATACGCCGTGCCGCCGCCGATGTTCTCCTCCGGCGCGAACGCGTTGCGCACACCCAGTTCCAGCGCGGTGGCCGGCATCAACTGCATCAGGCCCTCTGCCCCGGCGCGCGATACGGCGCGCGTGTTGCCGTTGCTCTCCGCCTTCACTACGCTGGCCAGCAGGTCGGCGTCGATGTTGTGCCGCGCCCCGGCCCGCGCCAGCATCTCGCCCATCTCAGCCTGCGTGAGCGGAGCAGAGACCGTCCGCGCGGGTTCGAGAATTACCAGAGGAACCACAGGAGTCACTGCGGCGGCAGGCGCGGGAGGGTCGGGAATCTGCTCCACGCGCAGCACGGAGCTAGCCGCAACCTCGATGTAGTTCGCATCCTGCGCCGCGATCTGCCCGTCAGCACCGGCGCGTACGGTCGGCAGCAATACACCCGCGGCAGGCAATAGATAAATCCGCACCCGGTCGCCCGCCGCCTCACGCCGCGCGCAGTCGAACTCGAAGCCGTTGCGCAGCGTAATGTGTTCCGCGGCGTATGCCCGCAGCGACGGCCCTGCAATCACTGCCAGCAGGGTCAGCGTCAGGCTGGAGCGGAGTGCTCCGCAGCGAAGTTTGCAGCGCAGTTTCATCTCAGGTTCTGTCTCCATCCTACGACTCTGAAGCGCCGCGTGGATAGACCTCCACGGATTGCCTTCGAGTCCAACCTCCCTCCAGCCCGTCATTCGGGAAGCGCGATGCGCGGATTCTCCATAACCTTTAGACGTTGCAGAATCTTGCGCGTGAGCCCGGTCAGCGGAAGCCCGGCCAGGCGCGTGGTGCGCGTCCAGTGCAGTTCGCGCGACTCCGCCGGGACGGCACTGCGCAGCGCCCGGACTGTTGCCCCGGTCTGCTTGACAGCTCTGCCGGGGCCGGCAGAAATTGCGGGGGCTAAGGAGGCAGCGGGCGCGGTACGGCGCGAGGAGAACACCTGCATGTAATAGTTCGTATTGGTAATGGCGTGGCGAATTCGCAGCGCGGGTTCCAGTCCCTCCACCGCCTCCAGCGGCAACGGCGGCAGCTCGTACATTGCGGGCATCACTCTGGCGTCCGCGGACCTGCGTTCCAGCAGCACCTCGGTGGCCGGGCCGCGCTTGCGCAGATCCAGCAGACAGGCGACGGGCTGGCTGCGCTGCGCTGCACGCGGCAAGGTGGGATGCTCCCCGCGCGTGCGGCAGAGCGAATTCACAGGACACTCGCTGCAGCGCGGCGCGCGCGGCAGACAGACCATCGCGCCCAGCTCCATCATCGCCTGATTGTGCTCTCCCGCGGGATTGTCGCAGTGCTGCGCACCCGCGCCGCCGCCGGATTGCACCTCCCGCCGCGAGACCGTCCCGCGCGCCTGCGGCAACAGGGCCTGTGCCTGGGCGCGCACCAACCCCCGCGCGGCAGCGGTGTTCTCGCTGGAGCGGCCGGTGAGCCGCAGAACCACCCGCTCCACGTTGCCATCCACCACCGCAACGCCCTCCCCAAACGCAATGCTTGCGATGGCCGCCGCCGTGTACTCGCCGATCCCAGGCAGCGTGCGCAGCTCCGCCGCACTCGCCGGCAGACTGCCGCGCCGCTCGGTCACGATGAACTGCGCCGCCCTGTGCAACAGCCGCGCGCGGCTGTAGTAGCCCAGCCCCGACCACGCCACCAGAACCTCCAACTCGCTGGCCAGCGCCAGCGACACCAGCGTAGGAAACCGCCGCAGAAACTCGTTGTAGTGTTCGGTCACCGCGGCCACTCGCGTCTGCTGCAGCATGACCTCCGCAACCCATATCTTGTAGGGATCGCTCGTCTCGCGCCAAGGCAGCGCGCGCGCGTTGCCGCGATACCAGGCCAGCAGACGGCGGCGAAAGGCAGCGGGGTTGATTTCATTTCGAGCAGCAACCTCGTCGCCGCTCTCGGAACGCTTCATCGTTTCAGTCTATCCCGCGCCGTCGCCGGTTGCCTTCGCCGGTTGCGTAGAGGAACGCTATCCAACACCATCCGCCGCGCCTTACACTGATGTGCATGATGAAGAACCAGCCCCGCCGCGATTTCCTCAAGCAGACCGCGCTTGCCACAGCCGCTGCCGTCATGCCGTTCGCCTCATTCGCCCAGACGCAGCAGGCTCCCGCGCCCGCCATCGCTCCACGCCCAGCAGCCGTCCCGCCGCCCGCAGCAGTCCGCCCCCACTTCCCCACCGCCGATCCCGCATGGGCCGCCACCTGGGACGCGGCGCTCGCCGTCCTCGCCGGCAACGTGCGCACCATGCCGCGTTACGACCACCCCGTCCTGGTCGAGGGCAGCACCTACGCCGGCATCTGGCAGGAGTGCGCCCCGCAGGAGGGCCTCGTCTACGGCACCCTCCAGCAGTACGTCGCCACGCCTCCCGGCCAGCCCACGCCGCTCCAGGTCGCCCGCGCCAACCACGTGGCCTTCTTCGCCCAGCAGAAGCCCGACGGCCAGCTCCCCGCCTCCATCAAGCTCGCCGACAAGGTCGGAACCTCCGGCGGCTACGGACAGATCCAGATGGTCGTCCCCATCGCCGCCACCGCCTGGGACCTCTTCCAAATTACCAAAGATCAGGAACTCCTCGAAACCGCCTACGCCGCCTGCAGCCGCTGGGACGCATGGCTGCGCCAGTATCGCGACACGCGCAAGACCGGCCTGGTCGAGGGATTCTGCACCTACGACACCGGCATGGACTACAGCCCGCGCTGGAACGGCATTCCAAGGCAATGCCCCGACGCCGACGCGCGCAAGTGCCCGCCAGACCCCACCATGCCCCGCCTCTGCCCCGATCTCTCCGCCACCGTTTACGGCGCGCGCATCGCGCTGGCCGCCATGGCCCACGCACTCGGCAAATCCAGCGAACAATCCCGCTGGCTCGCCGACGCCGAGCACATCCGTAAGCTAATCCTCAGCAAACTCTACAGCCCCGAAGACGGCGCCTTTTACGACCTCGACGCGCAAAACAACTTCGTCCGCGTCCGCTCCGTCGTCACTATCCGCGTCCTCGGCGAACACGTCCTCGACCCCGTCAAGGACAAATCAATCTTCGACGCCATCTGGAGCAAACAGGTCCACAACCCCGCCGCCTTCTGGGCGCCCTATCCATTCCCCTCCTCGGCCCTCGACGAGCCCACCTTCGTCCGTCCCATCCCGCGCAACAGTTGGGGCGGTGCCAGCCAGGCCCTCACCGCCCTCCGCGCGCCGCGCTGGATGACCCACTACGGCAAGCAGGCCGAGCTCACCCGCCTCATGCAGCAATGGTGCTCCGCCATCATGCGCCACACCGAGGAGGCAAAGAGCAGCGACGATTTGGTCAAGCTCTTCCGCCAGCAGATGGACCCCCTCACCGGCGACTTCACCCAGCCCGACCCCGGCGGCTACTCCCCCGCCGCCCTCACCTTCCTCGACTTCGCCCGCCGCCTCAGCCACGCCGGCCGCTCCATCCTCATACCACACAGCTCATAGCCCATAGCTCGAACCGGAATAATCGCTGGGTGCCCCATCTTCGCCGCAGTCTCATCGCGGCTAAGGTGGGGCATTGCCGGGTGCCCCATCCATCGCGGCAGTATCGCGATGGGTGGGACGTGTACCCACGCGCCGTCATTCTGGCGCAGCCCCACGCGGTCGTCATTCTGAGCGCAGCCCCACGCGTCGTCATTCTGGCGCAGCCCCACGCGGTCGTCATTCTGGCGCAGCCAGAATCTCCGTATTGGTCCTTGCCTCCGCCCTTGCTCTTGCTGTTCCCTGTTCCCTGTTCCCTGTTGTCTGTTCCCTGTTCCCTGTTGTCAAGCCCCTCGAAGCCCCAAATTCCCCCTAACCAACACCAACCAAACAACTTAAATCTTTAAAAATGTTGGCATAGTAGTTTCCCTCCAGCGCGTATAATTAAATCAGTAAGCAAAACCAAACAGACCCGGCCAGCGCGCCGGGTCTTCACATTTAACTGGCCACTGGCCCGCGGCCCTCAACCGTCGCAACCAAGTCCAGACTTAGTCCAGACCAATCCAGACTTAGTCCAGACTTAACATGCCTCTTTTGAAGACTTTGATATTTTTTCGCACACAAAGGAAAAACCGCATGACCGAAGCAATCGAAAATACCGCGCTTTTGCATTCAACTTACAACTTACAACTGCCTTCTTCGCCTTTTATACGTCTCACGCGCTTAGCGCGAGCTTAACCAACACGTTTTGAATACTTTATGCTATTACCACCGAGGGGGTACCTACAGAAATCGCAGTAACTCACGATGTTCCATGACCCTTCCGGGGGATGGAATTCGCGCTCAGGCGCGCCGATACTCTGGTACAATCACCGCATTCCAAGATTGGCCCCTCGGCTGCGCGCAATTCGTTGGACGCGACATCTGATGGGATATGGTCTGTTGCGCGCTTCGACCCCGCACCATAGAAAGGACTTCCATGAATCTCCGCTCACTTCCGATCCTCGCCGTCCTCGCCTGCTCGCCCATCGCTCTTTCGGCCCAGGCTCCAGCCGTCTCGTCTCAGACGCCAGCCTCCGCGCCCGCCCTCTACGCGGAGAACGCAGCGCCAACCTCGTTCTCCAGCTCCATCGCCACCGACGACCTCGCGGCCACAGCCAACAGCGCGCAATCCGCCTCTGGCTCGCAATCCGCCGCTGGCTCGCAATCCGCCGCCGCGCCCTCCAAGGGCAGTTCGCTCCCCTTCTCGTCGGTCGGCGTCGGCGTCAAGGTCGGCCTCGGCGGCATCGGCTTCGACGTGGCCACGCCGCTGGTGCCGGGACGGCTGAATCTTCGCGGCGGAGCAGGCTTCTTCTCCTACACCTACAATGGGACCGTAGACAATGAGCCGATCAGCGCAACCCTGAACCTCAATAACGCGGAGGCGATGGTGGACCTCTACCCCTTCAAGGGCAGCTTCCGCCTCAGCGCCGGCACGACCGTCTACAACCAGACCAGCCTGAACGGCACGGTGACCGTGGCCCCCGGAACCACACTCACCATCGGTAATAACAGCTACCTCAGCGCCCCGGCCCCCAACCAGTTGACCGGGACGCTATCCGCCGGCTTCGGCGGCAAGGCCGTACCGCGCTTCACTCTGGGCTGGGGAAACATGGTCGCGAAGAAGGGACACATCAAGTTCGAGACCGAATTCGGCGTCGAGATCATCGGGACGCCCACAGTGGCGTGGAACTACGGCGGCCAGGCCTGCCAAGCCAACAGCGCCGGCACCGCCTGCGCCACCGGCTCCAGCTACGTGGCAATCAACTCGGTTCCCGGCGCTACCGCGAACATCGCTACGCAGGTCGCCAGCCTGCAGAGCGATGTCAACAGCGTGAAGGTCTTCCCCATCTTTTCTCTCGGGTTGAGCTTCAAGATCCCCTAGGTCATAATCTCGTTCCAATTGCCAAGGGCCGAAGGCCCACCCTATACCAGCGAGCTTGCTCGCTGGGGTAGGAAGCCCCAGGTGCGAGGGCCAACCAGGCTCCGAGGGCTGAAAGCCCGGTCTATACTTCAACAAACTTCAGTCTCACCACACTAGTATGGAGAAGAGCGCCGTGTCTTCTCCAAAAAAAATCACGCACGCAGCAGACCAGCCGGTTCAACCTCGCAACAATGAGGATGAGGACGAGCAGGATCTTGCCGCCGAGCGCAAGCACATCGCTGAGCGCAAGCTCCCGTCGCTCTACGACTTCTTCTCGCCATCGGGGCTGCTCTCGCGCTCCGGCCTCGAGTTTGAGCATCGCTTGGGCCAGTACGAGATGGCCCGCGCCATCGAAAAGGCATTCGCCGACAAGCGCCACCTGATCGTCGAAGCCGGCACCGGAACCGGCAAGACGCTCGCCTACCTGCTGCCCGCCCTGCGCCTGGCCCGCGAACGCCAGCAGCGCGTCATCATCTCCACCGGAACGAAAAACCTTCAGGAGCAGCTCTTCTTCAAGGACGTACCGTTCCTCGAATCGGTCCTCGGCCCGCTCAAGGTCTGCTACATGAAGGGCCGCGGCAACTACCTCTGCAAGCACAAGCTCTACGCGCTGCGCGATTCGCCGCTGCTCACCGGGCTCGACGAGATCGGCCAATTCCACGCCATCGCCGCCTGGGAGAAGACCACCGCGACCGGCGACCGCGCGGAGATCGACGCCCTGCCGGAGAACTCCGCGCTGTGGCCCAAACTCGACGCGCGCGGCGAGGCCTGCCTCGGCCAATCCTGCCCCGACTGGGAGAACTGCTTCATCACCGCCATGCGACGAAAAGCGCTCGAAGCCGAGATCGTCATCGTCAACCACCACCTCTTCTTCGCCGACATGGCGATCAAGCTGCAAGCCGGAGCGGCGCCCGACGCAGGCGTGCTGCCCGCTGCCGGCGCGGTCATCTTCGACGAGGCGCACGAGCTGGAGGACATCGCAAGCAACTTCTTCGGCATCAACCTCAGCACCCAGCGCTTCGACGAGCTGGCCCGCGATGTGGAGACCATGCTGCGCGCCAGACATGCCTCCACCGCCGCCATCGAGAGTGCCACCGCAACCCTGCGCGAGCGCGCACGCCTCTTCTTCGCCGCGCTGCCCTTCGACGCATCGAGGACTGCCGCGGACTCCATCGCCACACTCGACGCGCCGCCGAACTCCAGCCCCTACGTCGGCCTCGGCCGCATGCCCTTCGACGACCGCGCCGAGTTTCTCGAAGAACGCGGCGATACCTACACCGGAGCGCTCAACGCACTCAGCCTCCTCGAGGGAGAGCTCGACCGACTGAAGAACGTCGACGAGGCCCCAGGCCTGCGCAAGCGCACCGCCGACATCGCAACCCACCTCAAGTTTCTACTCGAATCGCAGGACCCCAACACCGTCTTCTGGATCGAGCGAAGGGCCGCCGGCGGAGTTCGCGCACTTGCGCAAAAAGGGGCGCGTGCCGTCGGCCACATGAGCCACCACACCCACCTGCAGGCCACGCCCATCGACGTCTCCCAGCTCCTTGCCGCGGCGCTCTTCGAGGCCTACAGCTCGATCATCCTCACCTCCGCCACGCTCACCGTAGCCTCGGGAACCGATGAATCGGGCAGCGCTGTCGCCGGCTTCGAGCACATCTCCCGGCGGCTTGGCCTCACTCTCGCACGCGAGCTGGTCGTACCCTCGCACTTCGACTACCCGCGCCAGGCGCTGCTCTATCTGCCGCCGGGAATGCCCGACCCCCGCGATCCCGAGTATTTCCTCCATGCCGCCGAGCGCACCCGCCGCGTGCTGGAGATCACCCACGGCCGCGCCTTCTGCCTCTTCACCAGCCACGCCCAGATGCGCGCCATGCACCAGCGCCTCTCCGCCGAGCTGCCCTACCCGCTGCTGCTGCAGGGCACGGCCCCGCGCACCGTCCTGCTCGAGCAGTTCCGCGACACGCTCGGCGCGGTCCTCTTCGGCACCTCCAGCTTCTGGCAGGGCGTGGACGTGCAGGGCGAGCAGCTCAGTTGCGTCATCATCGACAAGCTGCCCTTCGCCGTCCCCTCCGACCCCATCGTCAAGGCCCGCATGGACGCCATCGCCGCCGCCGGAGGCAACGCCTTCTTCGACTACCAGGTGCCCAGCGCGGTCATCACGCTCAAACAGGGCTTCGGCCGACTCATCCGCTCGCTGAAGGACCGCGGCGTGCTCATGCTCCTCGACCCCCGCATCCAGCGCCAGCGCTACGGTCGCATCTTTCTCGACTCGCTGCCGCCCTACCGCCAGACCCAATCCATCGAAGACGTTGAAGCCTTCTTCGCGGTGGAAGTGTGAGAGCTACCCTGCCCCGTTCGCAGAGGTAGTCCATTTCGGGCTTGCGCGAGAGACCCCCTGCACAAATAAAAGAACGGGCCGGACAAGACCCCGAAGGATCTTGCCCGGCCCGTTCATCGGCACTTCCTAGTTGATGGTGATCGGTACGACGAACGACCGCGACATCGTTGCCCACTGACCCGCGGGTGTGGGTGTGGTGGGGTTCGTGTATGTGCCAGTGACGGTCACGATTTGTGGTCCAGTGGGAATCGGAGTGTAGAAGTCCACCTGGTTACCGCCGCATCCGCTCATTCCCACGCTCACTGCCGCGATTGCAATCAGCATCCACAGCGCCTTGCTCAGTCTGCGCCTGCGACGCACGCAGAAAGCGAGTACGCCAAACGGCAGGAACGCCAACACGGTCCTGGTAGTGAACGTCCGAAGCTGACCAGTAGTAGTGCCGGTGTTGAAGCCGAGCGGCTCGGTTGCCGGGGTCGAGACGTCGAAGATAACTGCCACCGTCGATCCATTGCTAATCGTTGCAAATGGCACAAAGGTCGTCGCGTTGTTAACCACTACGACCTGCCCAATGAAGCAGTTCACATAGCTCGGGTTCTGGGTCACACAGCCGGAGCCGGGAAGGAAGTTGACCTGGCCGGAGAAGGACAGGACCCCGCCAATCTGCATAATTGTCGACTGCGGATAGGATCCGTTCTGGTTCGGTGCCGCGGGTAGACCGTTCCCGTTCGGAATGTTACCCGGAAGGACACTGAGGGGGCCCGTTGCGGAGGTTATGGTGAAGTCTGGATTGTCGACGACCAGCGCGAATGGAACCGTCCCCGTTGACGGGCACGTCGAGGTCGCTACTTGCCCAACTACCGAGCAGGCGAAGTCGCCTAAGCCGTCCGACGCGCCGGTGACGACCGGTAATGGATCCCCGCTATAGGTGAAGCTCAAGTAGTGGGTTCCAGTCGGGGGAGCGGTGGTGTTGTTGAAGTTGGGCAGAGTGAAGGTACCCTGGCCCGGGGTCGGAGCCGAGCCCGTCCCTCCCAGCGTAACAACAGGGTTGCAGTTGGTGGTTACCGTTGTCGAGCAAGGAGGATAAACAATGGTCCCCGATGGCCATTGGATGACACCATTGACAGTGGGGAATACCCCCGTAGTTGGGGTCGGAGTGAATATAGTCGATGTGATGGGCACAAAATAGTCCGTCACAGAGACCGTACCCGTAGGTATTCCCTTGCCCGCCGTAACCAGGGAGCCGACCGTGATCGCGTAGGTAGCACCCGTCACAGTAGGACCGTAGGTAGTAACTGTCCCAGTAATCGTACCCGCATTCGCAATGGCGATTGAGGTCTTGTTTGCCGTAATGCTCATGCCCGACGGCGCCGGAGTTACTGTATCCGTGCCGGTGATGTACGCTATCGTATAGTTGTTCTTGGGCTTACCAGTAATGGTTGGAGTCACCTTGTATGGGTTCTTAGTACAGTCGGGGGTGATGGCGGGTGCAACAATTGGGCACACATCCAGGACGGATGAATCGACCGGCGTGAACGTCGCACTCAACTTTTTGAGGTCGGTGCCCACGGCTCCGGTGATCACCATTCCCCCGATGGGCGCTGGCTGTCCTGCGGCATAGTTTAAGGAAGCAGCTCCGTAGACCGTCGTGTACGCGGGAACAAAGACGCTAAGAGATGCCGTTTTCTCAGTCACGTTAGCTTGACCTTGTGTCACCCCCGGGTTGCCATAGCTGCAGCCGTTGGCGGACTGGGTAAAGTTAGCCTGAATGATATAGCTGCCGGTAGCTGTGTATTGACCGGCGCCGCTGGTGAGATACGCCCCGGCCACCGGGACGCCACCCGCGGTTATAGTGCCGCTGATGGTAGGAACCGTTCCCCCATAGGTATAGGTAAGTTGGGCAGCCGTGGATGTCACATTCACCACAACCGGAATTCCGGGAACCGTCAGCACGATCGGAGTTGAGGTGGTTGTGCTGTCTGTAGAGTCGGTTGTTGTATTTGGGGTAAAGACCGCGCTAACAGTGTAGGCCAGGCCCTGGAGAAGCGTAGGCATGTTATAGGACCAGACTCCTGGGCTCACTAGAGTCCCCGTCCCGGTGCCGCTCGATGTGCTAGGAGTTGGGCAGAGACCGGCATCTATCGGGTTGCCCGCGTCGATCGCATAGGAGAAGGTGACCGTGCCCGTGGGCGTGGGACCTCCTGAGACGAACGGCTTTACAGTCGCGGTGATGGTCTCGGCTGCAGCAGTAGCGTTGTAACTCGGCGACGTTCCAGTACCATTCGAGGGGATCAGGACGATGCTGACCTCCGGGTTCGAACCGTTAGCCGTCAAGGCCACCTTCTGAGTTCCATTCACGGTGAGGGTCGCAGCGCCGTTCGCGCCGGTGGACGATGGAGTGAAGACCGGCGAGATGGTGCAAGTGGTTCCCACCGGGAGTCCGTTGGGGAAGTTTGCGCTGCTACAGGTGGTCGTGACACTGTAAGAGGGACTCCCACCCCCGGATAACGACGCGAAGGTCGAGGCCACAGCGACAGCCTGGTTGCCGGTGTTCGTGATCGTCAACACGCCAGTGCAGGGGGAACTGCCTCCCAGAACCGGACATCCCGTCGGCGTACCGGCTATACCGGAAGGACCTAGTTTCTCCGGCACGAGTCCGAACGGAGCGGTCGGGCCCACCCGGTTCATGAGCAGGATTTGTTTGTTTCCCGAGTCCGCCACATACAGGTTCCCGTTCGCGTCCAGAGCAAGACCTGCCGGAGCGCTCAGCCCAGTAAAGCTGAGCGTGAAAGGACTGCCGCTGGGCGGGCCCACAGCGGGAGCCTCCCAGACCACGTTGCTTGAGCTGTCCGAGATGTAGACGTTCCCGGCTGCGTCCACCGCAACCCCGTTCGGGTTGTTGATGTTATTGCCGCCAAACAGCGGAAGCGATGACACTACCGACAGTGCAGAGGTCGGGCCAGACGACGCCGGCTGCAGGTCGCCTCCGCCCGGCGGTATGCGAACAACCTCACCGGCCAGATTCTGCTGGTCGGCAACGTAGATGAATCCCTTGGAATCGACCGCAACCGCAACCGGTTGCGTGAATGTGGGTCCGCCAGCGTACTGGAAGAGTGGAGTTGCGCCACCCAGCTTGACATCGCCGGGGATCTCCACAATCGCAGCATTGCCAGTATCGGCAACGTAGACGTTGTCCCACTGGTCGACCGCAAGCCCCTGAGGGGCCTTGAACGTGTATTGCGGTGGAGGAGTGGTGGCCGTTACGGATGCCCCTGGTTCATTCAGGATAGAGACATTGGTGGCGACACCTGCGGGCCCAAAAGAACTGACTACCGTAGAGGACCCCGGCGCCTGAGTCGAATATCCCTTGAATACACAGTCCGAAGCAGCCGGTACAGTGCCACCGTCGCAGATCGAGCCTGGAATCCAGAGATAATTGCCGAGCACAACCGCTGTGTTGGTGAGCGGGTTGTACTTGAGGATACGGTTGTTGCCGGTGTCGGAGATATAAACATTGTTCGCCGCATCGACTGCAACGCCCATCGGGCCGCTCAATGTCTGGGCTACGCCGGTCGATGTCGTCTGGCCGTAGACGATGTTCGTTACCGCGATGCTGGGACCGATGACTGTCTGGGTCCCGCCGCCGGCAGGCTCAACCACGATCCGGTTGTTCGTCGAGTCCGCGATGTAGACGATACCCGTTGAGGTCACAGCGACCGACGAGGTGGTGCCCAGGCCGGTTGCCGCAACGGTAGTCTGCTGGCCGCCATCGATTGCCAATTGCCCGCCCGTGCCCAGGCCGGTGAGCTGGAAGTTGTAGACAGACCCGTTCGCCGTGGTTGCCGTTAGCTGGCCTGCCCGCAGTCCCGGCTGCGACGGATTGAAGTTCACATAGACCAGGCAGTCCCAACTGTTGTCGGGCGATGAGGCCCCCAGTTCCGTGCACGTGGGAAGACCTTGACTCCCCCACACCGGGTACAACGCAAAGTTGGTTGTCGTGGAAGTGTTCCCCCAGGCCCCGGAAGTCTTGAATACCGAGCCCAAAGGCAATTCCGGGGTGGTCGTGTTGATCGTGAAGTCCGATCCGGCGGCGATCGAAAATGCATTCGTCGTGAACCCAATGTTGGAGGCGTCCGGAATCGATACCGAAATAGTAGAGCCGTCGGAAGCGGCCGGGGAGAATGCCGCGCCCCCGGTAGCGGGAGGGTTCGTCACATCGAAGTGGACCTGGATCGCCTGCGTCACCGTCACCACTGCCCAATCCGCCGGACTGGTTTCTGGCGCGTTGTTGGTATTCGACGCAATCAGCGAGATGTAGTTCAACGGTGCCCCGCAGAACGTCTGGGCCGGTACCGCGCAGGTCGTATAGCTCACCACACTGTTCAGCCCGTACGCGAACGTCGATAACCACGCGGCCGTGGTCGTCGGCACCACTGGCGTTGCGGGGAATTGATTGCCTGTCTGCATCTCGCGGATAAGGTTATTGCCGCTGTCCCCGAAGTACAGGTTCCCCTGGCTGTCGTTGTCGGTATAGTATTTGCCGCTGGTGCTACTCTCGGCGAGCATCCCAGGGCAGCCATCTGCAGCAGGATCGTAGGTTTGCGGTCCCCATTTGAAGGGATTGGCATTCGTCCCATAGACGCAGTCCCACGGGTTCAAAGCGGGCGACGAGGTGGTCGAAACGCCCAGGGAGGCCGGTTGATTATAGTTGGTGGTGGTGCCGGCTGAACCGTCCGGGTTCAGGTTCGTAATCGTGTTAATGCCGCTGACGGATGAGGTGGCTCTTGGATGCGCAGCCCAGTCCGAGTAAAGAAGAATCGCATCCCCGGTGTACTGGTCGACCCGGTTAATCTCCGGAAAGTGGTTGTCGTAGTAGTAGAAGCTGCCAAAACTGTCGGCCTTGAACGAAGTCGACCGGATGTCAAGGCCATTGTTGTTCGCGATAAGAACATTCAGATATCCCGAAGGCAGAGGGCTGCTGATCGTCAGGTTGTTCAGCGCAACGTACGCGTTGCCATAAGTGAGCGGCAACTCATTCGGCGTCTTTGTGTCGGCGGCGGGGACCGGGAAAGCAGTCTCGCCCGCGCTATAGACGGATACAAGCACCGGCGCCATTATGTTCAGCAGGTTGGTCAGCGGAGCTCCGCCGGCATATGCCACATTCGCGAAGATGCCCGGGACGCCCGTACCGCCCCCAGTTCCATTGAGTTGATATACATTGCCGTATGCGTCGGAAGCGTCATACGTGTTCTGGCTGTTGAAGACAATTCCGTTCGCCGGGCCATTGAGGCCGGTGCCCACCTGCCCCGTGGTGAGACCTGGGCAAGGTGTGGTCATCGATGCGTTGCAGTCGGCAATCGACCGCATGTACCCAGGCTGGACGGTGGACTGGAAGAAGGTCTGGGGGGTTGCCTGGGTGTTGATCACCCGCGTCGTGTGGTTCGAGATGTCCCCAATATAAATATTTCCCGCGCTGTCCAGCGAAATCACGTTGGGACTGTTCACGGTGGCGCCCAGGAGGGTGGTGGCGGTGGAGCCTGGGGGGAGGGGGAAGGTGCCAGAGGTGCCAGCCTGGTTGTTAATGTCCTCGAAGGCCGGCGCGTTGTCGATGATGAAGCCGCCGCTGGATGTCTGGCCCGAGCATGTGCTCAGGTTGACCTCGCCCGCGATGTGATAGAGGTACCCCACCTGCACCTGGCCCCCGGATTTCGCCACCCCGGCAGGATTCACCAGCGCGATGAAGTTCGCAATCTGCGTGCCGCCGCGGTAGATCACCGAAGCGCTCTGGGTGGTGGTATCGGTGAAGTAGACGTTGCCAAACGCGTCCACGGCAAGGCCGATGAGTCCGCTTCCGATCTTGGCTTGATACGCAGCAACGCCGTCCGCGCAGCCGGGGGACGCCGTGCAATTGAAGGAATCGATGGTGCTGGCCACCGGTTTGCAGCTATTGGGGGTCACTCCAGCGACGATGTTGATGAGTCCTGTCGAGTAGTTGACCTCGCGGATCACATCGTCCGCGTGGTCGATGATGTAGATATTCCCCACCGAGTCGACAGCGAATCCTTCCGGCACGTTCAGCGTTGCACCCGGCACCAGCTTAGCGCCCCCGTTTGTGAGGTATGGGACAGCAGCCCCTATGTTCCCGGTCCCTGGACCGCCTATGTCCCCGCCATAGCCGGTGATGACGCCGGGGCTGGACGCAAACGAATACTGCGGAGTGCCGGCAACGGTGGTCATCGTATACGGAACCAGCAACGGCGCGTTGTTCGGGCCAGCGGCAACTGCCGCTCCCACTGCGGCCACCAGGAAGAAGACCAGGGCCACTGTCAGTTGGAAGAGAGTTCGCGTCGAGACGATGTATTTGCGGAAGAGCATCGGGGTCACCTGATCCTTGATAAGTGCATTTACAATCCGGCGGGCTGAGCGGCAAAGCTCTCAACCGCCGGCAAATTTCCTGGCTGATTTCCCAAGGGAAACGGTTTCCAAAATAAGCGGCATAGTACGCGTTCGCGGAAGACACTTGCAAGAGAAATCTTCAAACGCGCCCGCCTCACGGAGAGAAGTGTCGAGTCGCCGCCTTTTCCCCCAGACTCACCGGCCACGACAGCCGGTCTTTGGTCGCCAGCAACGGAATCTCCCGCACACCCGCCATATTGTGGTTAATGGCGGCATGGCCCGCGGGAAGCGTACGCAAAACGTCCAGCCAGAGGATACAGTCCACGCTGGCGGTTGGGGCCGGCTGAATATCGGTATAGACAACGGACTGCGGCGGTGCGGGAACTCGTTCCGCCCGCGCCCTGGCCGCGCCGCCCGCAATCGGAGCAAACGCAACCGGGATCGTCCTGCCGGGCCGCATGGCCCGCTGCCGGGAAGAGTGGCCCACGCTACGGACGCACCCGTCCGGCTGGCCTGCCTGCGCAACATCGCGGTGTCGTTTGCTTGGGATTTCGCTCTCCAGGGGTGCCCCTCCCCGCATGGTTCCCGTGTCCAGAGGGTCGCCGGACATTTTGCAACGGACCAATTGGGCCCGCGCCCACATGTCGATGAAAACACAGAAAACACAAATTCGCTGTTGAAGCGGGGCGAAATCAAAGTAACATGTTGCAGGAAGCTTTGAAAACTTAAATCTTCTGGGCGGTTCTGCGCGCTCCAGTCGGGCATTGCCTCGAACCGGGCCCCTGGACCGGCTTGTGCCGTTTCAACCGGAAAACATTTTCTTATTGACAATCGAGCCTGTAAACAAATACTTTTTTCGCGTTCCGGCTCATCGGTATTTTCAGATTTCTAGTCATCGGCGCAAGGTTTTTTGGGGGATGTTTTAACCGGAATCGACCGGAATCCCAGTCCAACGCCTTCCAGCGCAAAATCAGATGGAGCAAAACTATGTATCGCATCACGACAGTTGGGTCTTTGCCGCTCGGGCTTTCACGCCGTCCTCTCACACGCTGCTTCGCCTCCCTCTTTGCCTGCCTGATGGTTGTCTGCGGGCTGGCGTTCCTGGGTGGCTTGCCGCTCCAGGCGCAGAGTACCAGCGGCGGCGGCATTCAGGGGACCGTCACCGATCCCAGCGGCGCTGCGGTTGCCAAGGCGACGGTCACCGCCACCAATACCGACACCGGGGTTGCGACCACCCACATCACCAGCGGCACTGGAACCTATTCCATCCAGCCGTTGCAGGTCGGCACCTATAACGTCGAGGTCACCGCCCCTGGCAAAGGCTTCCAGCGCCTGCTGCAGGAGAACATCAACGTCGATAACGACTCGGTGGTCGGCTTGAACCTGAAGCTCACCGTCGGCGGCGAGAACACCACCATCACCGTCACGGACGCCCCGTCGCCCCTGAACACCACCGACGCCGTCCTGGGCGGCACCATCGAGAACCAGCTCTATTCTACGCTGCCCCTCTCCATGAACGGCGGCCCGCGCGATCCCACCGCCTTCCAGTATCTGATGCCGGGAGTGCAGGAAAACCCGGGCAACAATACCAACCAGGGATCGACCGCGGGCAGTTCCGGCATCTACGGCACCGGTCAGACCGGACTGAACGCGAACTACGTTGAGGGAGTGCCAGTATCCAACATCAACGCACAGGGCGATGGAACGGCCGTCGCCACTGCGGTCTCGGTCGACGCGGTCAATCAGTTCTCCGTGCAGACCAGCGGTGCGTCCACTTCGTTCGGCGGCGCCGGAGTCACCAACTACACCATCAACTCAGGCGGAAACACCTTCCACGGCACCGTCTTCGACTTCATCCGCAACACCATGTTCGACACCTGGGGCTACTTCTCGAAGGTGCCCTCGGCCTCCGGTTTTGCTGAAAAGCCGGGCGAGCACCAGAACTCCTACGGCGGCTCGATTGGCGGTCCCGTCCTCAAGGACAAGCTCTTCTTCTTCGGCAGCTACGAAGGCTATCGCTACACCAAGATCAGCAATACGCCGCAGTACATCACCATCCCCACCATGGCCAATCGCGTGGGCAACTTTACCGATAAATTGGGTACCCTCAACCAGAATATGTCGGACCCCACAAACGCCTCCAACGGCTCGCGTCCTGCCTTCCAGGGAAATGTGAACGGCGTTCCGACCTTCAACGTCATCCCCACGGCGGAGATGTCCAGCATCTCGCTGGCGCTGCAGTCCGCGCTTCCCACCCCCACCAACATGTCGACCTTCAACAACTATCTTGCATCCCTTCCGCTTTCAAACAAGGACTACACCGTCGATGTGAAGCTCGACTACACGATGAATTCCCGCAATCACTTCACGCTCGTCGCTCTGGGTGGCCTTGTCGGCTACGCCGGCGCACCCGACTACGGCAGCTATAGTCAGCTTCCCATCCCCTATGCCTCCGGTACGTACACCAACCAGAAGACCTCGTCCGGCATCTTCAAGTACACCTATAACGCATCGCAATCCCTGATCAATGCCCTCAGCTACGGATACACCCGCAACTGGGGTGAAAGGTTCTCGCTGACCGCCAACCAGACGAATCCCCTCATGCCGGCCAGCACAAACTCTGCGTGCAACGGCAATGAAAACGCCTGCGCCGTCGGCATCAACAACCTGCCCCCGGGCGGCGCTTCGCAGAACATGCCCTCCGTCAGCTTCAACACGGACAGCGGCCCAACCGCTCCCAGCAACTGGTCGTCCACTTCAAACAGCGGCCCCTCGGCAACAAACACATACTCCATCATCGACAACCTGACCTGGATCAAGGGCCGCCATAACATCACCTTCGGCGCCCAGGTGCAGTGGCTGGAGACCAACGGCGGAAGCTACGGAGGATACAGTGAGTCCGCCGGCCTCACCTACCATGCCTACGATACGGCAGGCCCCGGAAACGGCGACACCTACGCCAGCTTCCTGGTCGGCGCCGTCTATAGCGACTCCGTCCATACCCAGACGATCCAGGACGTCGGAGCACGATACCGGCCGCTGTCGCCCTATATCAATGACAGTTGGCAGGTAAGCCCCAAGCTCACCCTGACCATCGGACTTCGCTACGATTACCTCCAGCCCTACCACGAGGTCCACGACCGCATTGCGTTCCTCAACCCCACCGCCATCAATCCCATCGTTGGCGTCCCCGGAGTGCTGGAGTATGCCGGCTTCCCCAATATCAACAACTTCCAGCCACAAATAACAGCGCCGTATTTGACTGCTGCTCAAGAAATGGCCTTGTACGCGCCTTACATCTGCCACTGCACCACCCCGGTCAAGCCCTATAACAACAACTGGCAGCCGCGCCTGGGCTTTGCCTACGCCTACACTCCAACCACGGTCTTCAGCGGCGCATTCGGCCTCTCGCTCACCCACTCCGGTGGCGTAGGCGGCGGATCGGGTGCAACCCAGGCCACTGGAAACAACGGAGAGTACAGCGCCAGCAGCGGCTACAGCCAGAACGGAAGCACCGGGAACCCGGGCTTCTTCCTCAATCCAAACTACCTCACCCCGGGGTCTCAGCCGCCAGCCGTAGTCGATCCTCCCACTCAGGGCACACAGGGCTTGCCGCCTCTGGGTCAGACTCTCGGAAATCCGATCGCATGCCTCTCGGCAAACCCGGCCTGCAGTGCCTTTTCCGCCCTGCCGCCGTGGACTCAGCCCGGATCCAATGTCAATCCGCTGTCAACCACCGGCGACTACGACTTTACGGCCTACAACGCAGACCACCTGAACGATTTAGGATGCTCCGTCTCAGGCACCTTCTGCACAATCCAGGGCGTCAACTATGCCGATCCATACTATGGCGGCCGCGGTCCGCAATTCCTCAGCTATAACTTCTCCGTACAGAAAATGATCAACAAGAAGGCCGTTCTAACCATCGCCTACTCCGGCGCGGAGACCCACTTCCTGCCGGGAGGCGCCGGTCGCGGTTACGCGCAGAATGGTATCTCTCCAGATTATTCCATGGAGTATGAGGCCGGAATCACAGCCACCACATTGCAGGGAACCACCGTCTCCCCCTACCCCCGCTTCGCTGGCCCCAACGCAACCTTTTTCCAGGCCCTGCGGCCCTTCCCCCAGTACAATGGATTCACCGATCTCTGGGGACAGACTGGAAACTCAAACATGAACTCGCTCCAGGTGACCCTGGTCCAGCGTCCATGGCACAACCTCTCCGGTTTCATGAACTACACGCGCCGCAAGGAGATCGACGACACCGGCCTCCACAGGACCCAGTTCGGCGTTGGTCCGCAGGATGGAAACTTCGTCCAGAGTATGTCTGCCAACCGTGTCGACCGCGGCCTGGGAACGTCCGACCAGACCAACACCTTCAACCTGACCTGGGTCTATGCCCTCCCCTTCGGCCGCGGCCAGGCCTTCTTCGCCACCAACCGCATCGCCGGACTCATCGGCGGAGGATGGGAGTTCAACGGAATCTATAAGTATCGCGATGGAGTTCCGCTGCAGATCCAAAACGGAGGCGGTTGCATGAGCAACGCGTCCGCCGGCCAGGGGACCTGCATGATGGACTACGTTCCCGGCTTCGACAAGAGGCGCGCGCGCATCAATGGCAGATGGGGCCGCGGTCCTGGAGCCAATGCCACCAACTTCAATGGCATCTCGTATCTCAACACGGCCGCCTTCGAGTGTCCCGATTCTTCTCCTCTCAACACGACCTACTCCTGCGGATCGACAGCGGAACCCAACACGACCTGGAAGCTGGGCAACACCGCTCGTTCCGCTCCGTACGGACTCCATGGCCCCGGATGGTGGGACATCGACCTGGGCATCCGGCGCACCTTCAACGTGCGTGAAACCGCCACCCTCCACCTCACCTTCCAGGTCGAGGCGGACGTGGCCAACGCCACCAACTCCACCTTCTTCAACCTCAGCAGCGGTACAACGGGAGGGAGCTTCGGCGAGGTCGGCGGCCAGAACCAGCAGATTGTTCCGCGCGACTGGCAGTTCGCGGGCCGCTTCCGCTTCTAACCTCCAACCATCGAAAAATGGCGGTCAGCAGACACTCTGCTGGCCGCCATTCTCTTTGTGGGGCATCCCTCGACTTCTGTTCCCGTGACAGTCCTGTCGTTGCACAATGGCTCCATCCTCGACGGCATCCGCCCGCGGAATAGACTCCTACTCCAGTCCCTCCTCCTCCGGCATCTCTCCCTCTATGGTGGGAATCGAGTGCCCATGAGGATCGGTCCTGGGGTGCCCTAGCTTGGCGGCGATTCGCTCCTCGAAGCGCTCCGAGATGAAGTGCTCCAGCCGCTCCGCCTCCTCATGCACCTCATCGATCGGGTAATCCAGCACCTCGTACAGAAACGTCTCGATCAGCCGGTGATGGCGCAGCACTTCCAGCGCCCGCCGCTTACCCGCCGGCGATAGCCGCACCCCGCGATGCCGCTCATATTCCACCAGCGGTTCCGCGGAAACAGCCAGCTTCTGCAGCATGTTCGTCACCGATGCAGGTGCCACCGACAACCGGCCAGCCAGCGCCTTGATGGTCACGCGCCACTCCTCCGGCCCTCCCAGATACAGAATGGCCTTCAGGTAGTTGTCCACCGATTCGGTGTTGCCGTTCGCCCGCTTGCGCGCTGCCATGCGTTGCTCTCTGCCTCCAACTCCAGTTTGACTCATTTCCTGTTGTTAGGTATACCTAATTTGGTGGCAACCCTAATTTTTGTGGTGTGAGCCACCCCACCCAACTTTCCCGGTGCCCTGCACAGGAGATGAATGCCTGATCTTTCGCCAATGCAAATAGGCCCCCCGGCTTCCGGGAAGCCGGAACCGCTCGCGGGATCTGCTGGCGAAGCTCCAGCGGTTGCCGATGCAGTCCCACCCCGGCGCAATTTTTTCTCCAACCTAAGCCGCACCGAGATGTGGACCTACTTCGGCCCGGCATTTGTCGCCTCGGTCGCCTACATCGACCCCGGCAACTTTGCCACCAACATCCTCGGCGGCACGCAGTTTGGCTATCGCCTGCTCTGGGTCCTGCTCTGGTCGAACGCCATGGCGATGCTCATCCAGTACCTCGCCGCCAAGCTGGGCATCGTCACCGGTCTTACCCTGCCGCAGAACTGCCGCAAGCACTTCTCCCGGCTCACCACCATCTGCCTCTGGATCGCCGCCGAGATCGCCGCTGTCGCCACCGATCTCGCCGAATTCCTCGGCGCGGCCATCGGCCTCGATCTCCTCTTCGGCCCGCTGCTCATCGCCCACGGCTTCAACCCCAAGGAAACCCTCCTCGTGGCCGCGCTCGTCTCCACCGTTCTTGTCTTCGCGATTCTCGCCCTCGACCTCGCAGGCTTCCGCTGGCTGGAACGCGGCATCATGGCCTTCGTCGCCATCATTGGCGTCTCCTACGCATTCGAGATCTTCCTCGTCCACCCCGACTGGAAGCTCGCCACCCTCTACACCCTGCTGCCCACGCTCGACCGCTCCAGCGCGCAGAGCTTCCACGACAGCATTTATGTCGCTGTCGCCATGCTGGGAGCAACCGTCATGCCGCACGTCATCTATCTCCACTCCGCCCTGGTGCAGCCCCGCCTGAAGGAGCTCACCGGCTCCGCGCTGCCTGCCACCGAGACGCTGGAAAACCTGGAAGCCCGCAACCAGCCAACCCAGCTTCCGCGCCGCTCCATCCTCAGCCGCTTCCTCCGCTACGAGCTGATCGACGTCTTCGTCGCCATGAACGGCGCATGGCTCATCAACTCCGCCATGATCCTGATGGCCGCCGTCGCCTTCGTCCACTCCAACAACCTGCAACCCACCATCGAAGAGGCATACCACACCCTCGGCCCGCTCTTCGGACGCGCCGCCGCGGTCGTCTTCGCCGTCGCCCTGCTCTGCTCCGGCCTCTCGTCGTCCACCGTCGGCGTCATGGCCGGACAGGTCATCATCGAAGGCTTCCTCGACATCAAGTTCCCCATCTTTCTGCGTCGCTTTATCACGGTCGTTCCGGCCATAGCCATCATCGCCATCGGCCTCGATCCGCTCAAGATCCTTGTCCTCTCGCAGGTCGTCCTCAGCTTCGCGCTGCCCTTTGCGCTCATCCCGCTGCTTCTGCTCACCAGCCGCGCGGATGTCATGCACAGCTTCGCCAGCGCGCGCCGCACCCGCATCGCCGGCTGGGTCACCGTAACCGTCATCATCGCGCTGAACGCCATCCTCCTCGGCCAGCTCGCCTTCGGGTTGTAGCCCCGCACTGCGCTCTTCCTCGCGGGCAAAAAAAAGCACGGCAGAACAAGCCTCGTCAGCCTGTTCTGCCGTGCTCTCGTTCTTCAACAACTAGCGAGGCTTCTCCTCTTCCTTCGGTTGCGGTCGTGCTGCCGGCGCGGGTTGCGGTCGTGCTGCCGGCGCGGGTTGCGGTCGTGCTGCCGGCGCGGGTTGTGGTCGTGCTGCCGGCGCGGGTTGTGGTCGCGGTGCTGCCTGCGGTTGTGGTCGTGGCGCAGCCTGCTGCTGTGGCCTGGCCTGAGGCTCGGGCGCTGCCGGCCTAGCCTGTGGTTGAGGTTGTGCCTGCCTAGCCTGGGGTTGAGGTTGTGCCTGCCTCGCCTGAGGCTGAGGCTGAGGTTGTGCCTGCCTCGCCTGAGGCTGAGGTTGTGCCTGCCTCGCCTGTGACTGAGGCTGTGCCTGCCTAGCCTCTGGTTGAGGTTGTGCCTGCCTAGCCTGTGGCTGAGCCTGGCCCGGCCTCGCTTGTGGCTGTGGCTGAGCCTGCCTGGTTTGCGGCTGAGCCTGCGGCTGGCCCTGCCTCATCTGCGACTGTGGCCGGGCCTGACCCGCCTGAGGACGCGCTCCCTGCGCAGGCGTCTGCATGGCTCCTAGCCGCGCGTTGCCGCCAACCCCAGGTTGCCCAGCCGATCCCTCCGGCCTTGGCTGTGCCGCCGGCATGGCTCTTGGTGGCAGCGCCGCCGGCAATACGCGGTCCTTGGCGATCGGCCGCGCTGCCACAGCCGCAGCGGGCTGGCCCTTGTTCTGGCTGAAGAGCTGCTGCCGGTTCCCGGCCGCCGCATGCTGCGCCTGAACCTGCGTCGCCATCGGCGGAATGCGCTTCTCCTGCAGCACGCGGGTCTCCGCCGGCAAGGGGCTTGCCACAACTCCTCCGCGCCCGCCGTTGAAGCTCACCCGGTTGCCGATCCGCCCGCTGATCACTACATTGTTTATCCTCACGGGGTGAACGTACACATTATGAATCGCGTTCCCATTCACGCGTGTGATCGTCGTGTTGTAGAAGAAGTTGCCGCCGTTCCAGTAGCCGCCGTAGTAGCCATGCCCCACGTAGCCGTACCCGTAGTCCACGCCGCCATAGTATCCGATATGCAGCCCCCAGTACCCGTGGTGGAAGCGATAGGACCCGCCGAAGAATCCCCAGTAGCCGGGAGTCCACAGCGCGCCGTCATACGGTGCATCCACCCAGCAACCCGGGACCCAGTAGTACCCCTCCGGCCCCCACGCCCAGTATCCCGGAGTCCACAGGTAGTTGGGGTCCGGCGCGGGTGGCTGGTCGTACTCCGGCAGCGGAGGAGGCGGTTCGCTGGCCTGCGCGTCGGTCAGATCGTTTGCGTATTCGTCGGCCGCCTGCGCATCGCTGGGCTGGCCGTTGTCTCCGCCATTGTCATAGCTCTGCTGGCCGGAATCCGGCCCCTGGCGCACAATCGGCGCCGGCTGCTGCTGCGAGTAGTCCTCGCCCTGCTGCTGGTTCTGTTCCTGCGCGCTCTCGCCCAGCACCTGCGCCGGCTGTCCCGCGCTGTTCCCTCCACCATCCATATTCGCGTCCGCCGGATCGCCGCTGTTCTGGTCGACCGCGCTCTGCGAGCCGGCCGCCTGCGCCGACTTATGGCAGCCCGGAATGCTGAGCACCAACGCCATCCCCAGGCCAACGCCAACAAAACCCTGCGCAAACCGGGCCAATCCACCCCTCCGCCCCGCCGGTTCTCGCCGCACTCCGTCTGCCTGCGCCGCTTCAATCGCGCTCTTCGCCGTACGCTCCCTGCTGCTTTGGTTCATCGTCTTCTCCGTTTCTGTCCCTGATTGGTTTCCGCAGCCTTCGTCACTCTGCCGAATGGCCGCGAGCTGTCTGCTTAGGTAAGATGCAATTCTGCGCAAAAGATCGCCCCGCCGCCCTATCAATTTACGGCGCGGGATACTCCACCGTCTCGCCCGTCCGTCCGTTGGTCACCGATAAACTGCCATCCAGCCAGCCCGTCAGCTCCAGAGTGTTCCCCGCGTCCGGCCCCGCCAGGTTGGCAATCCGCGACTGCGCGGCGTTGTGTTTCGCATCGTTTCCCTCGGCTGTATGCAACTGCCACAGGTCTTGCAGTCTGGATGAACCCTCGATCGTCTCGAAGGTTGCGGGCGCGCCGCCCTTGCGCGGGCCGTTGTCCTCGATCGCCACTCGCGGAGCGATCGCATCCACCAGCGCCGGGCTGCCGCTATTCACCAGCCCGTGGTGCGACACGATGTACACATCCACCTTGCCCAGCTTGTCCACCGGACACATCAACCCGCGCTCCTTGGCCCACGTCAGGTCGCCCAGGTCCAGTATCCGCAGCCTGCCAAACGTAATCATCAGCCCCAGCGAGCGGTCGTTCTCGGTCCCCTCCGCGTCCTTCAACGGAGAAGCCGCGCACGCCGCATTCTGCTCACCGCCCGCCGCCAGCGGCCTGGCAATGCCCTCGCCGTCCCCGCTCACCACCTTCACCCGCATCGCCTTCACCGGCAGCACGTCGCCCGGCTTCACCACCAGATGCTCCGCGTGTCCCTCCGCCAGCACCTTCTGGTACGCCTCGTATCCCGCAACCGTCGATGCGCCACCCTGCACCTCCTCGCCCTCGCGGTTCTCCCCATGATCGATGAACCGCCCCACCGGAACCATCCCCACCAGTTGAGGCAGCCCGCCCACATGGTCGGAGTGGTAGTGCGTCACCACCAGGTTGTCGATCCTCGTCACCCCAGCCAGCTTGCACGCAGCCGCAATCCGCGAGGCGTCCCTGGGTGCCGTCGGATTTCTTGAATCCGGCGATCCCGTATCCACCAGCAGGCTCTCGCCACCCGGCATGACGAACAGCGTCGACTGACCGCCCTCCACATCCACAAAGTAGACCTTCAGCTCGCCCCGCCCGCTCCGCATGGCCCCACGCCGGCCGCCCTGCGCCCCGCTGGTCGGGCCCCGGTGGTAACCGCCCTGCGCACGCGCAACCGGCCCCAGCGCCAGCAACACCGCCAACCCCACGCTCCACATCTTCCCATTGCGCATAATCACCTCAACTGTGCCGCCATCCCCGCCCGGAATCGCGAAGATCCGCCAGCCTTCGCATCATCGCACAAACCGCCCAATCCTTTCTCCCCAGGTCCCCCGCTCATAGCCCACAGCTCAAAGCTCACCGCTCTAACAAAAAAAATCGCCGTCGAACCCCTCAAAAACCCCAGCAATTCCGCATGTCAAGCCCCTCGACGCCCCAACATCCTCCTAACCAACTCCAACTAAACCACTTCCGTCCGAAAAATAGTTGGCATAGTAGTTATGCTCCGCTTGATACAATTAATATATGGATCAAATCCATCGAGGGGCAGCTTCGATCATGCGGAAATAGACTCCCGCCGCCCGCTTGCACCGTTCTTTCTCAACTGAATAAGCCGCACCGAATCAATGTTTTGCCAGCAACTCCCACACGCGCCGTCATTCTGGCGCAGCACTGTAAAGCAGCCGTCATCCCGACCGGAGCGTAGCGGAGTGGAGGGACCCCCGCATTTCGCCGTTGCCTGTTCTTGCTCGTCATTCTGGCGTAGCCCCGGAGTCGTCATTCTGGCGAAGCCAGAATCTC
>Ga0224555_1000808_pt1 | contig 47565 bp, 36 predicted proteins | sample 714S23034metaG_FD_180687 | JGI IMG/M metagenome (GOLD analysis project Ga0224555, IMG submission 180687) | Peat soil microbial communities from Stordalen Mire, Sweden - 717 S2 30-34 | ecosystem: Environmental > Terrestrial > Soil > Wetlands > Peat | place: Sweden: Norrbotten County, Stordalen...
GGGGAAACAGAAGCGTCTGGTTGACCGTGTCAGGAATGAAGTTCTGGCCCATGGCTAGAACTTAAAACAGAACCTGCTGCCCACGCTGTAGGCTCCGTCACCAATCTATGCCCGACACACACCTAGGAACTCCTATTTTTTGGCACGATCTCCGGAGTCCGGTTGTCTCGTTCTTTTCAGCCCTCCCCCACTCCATTCATGTATCTCGACCGTAGAGCTTGCGGCCTGTATCAGGCCGTGAGGGACGATTCAGGCGTAAGGTCAGGCGGCGCTTTTTTGCCGCAGCTCGCGGTCTATTCGAGCAGCAAGCAGTTTGCGAGCCTTCTCCAGGCTGCGCAGCCTTGAAGGGGTCAGCCTCTTGGCCGAGTGGCTGATATAAAAGGTCAGCAACCTCATTCCCGCAGCGGTACCTTGCGGGCTCACTTCCTTCGATGCGAGAGAATCCGCAAGCGCTTCGGGGGCATCGTGAATAAACCGACATGTGGGCTAGCAGGGTCCGTCTTCAAGTCCGTACTCCTTCTGCAAATTTGATTTGACGGGAAAGAGTCGGCGCGGACTCGGCGGTGCGCGGCCCGCGCCTGCCTGCGATCCGGCTCAGCGGTGCATTTCAGCCTCGCCGAAATACTCTTTCACAGCGTGCAGAAATCCCTCGGCCTGCGGAGGCGGAGGCACTTCTCCCCGGAGAACGTTGTCGAATCGATGGTGTGCACCGTAGAGCTCATCGGTGTCCGCGGTATTCTGGCTCACCGTTGCTCCATTCAAGTCGATGCCCGCAAAGATACCGCGGCTGCGCGACCAGGTCAGCATTTCCGCTCTCATGCTGATGTCGGTGGAGGCCTGTGCGTCGCGCCCGACGGGTCCGGCTGCAGCCGACGCATCGGCGCCGATCTTGAACTTGTCATGTAGAAGGTCCTGGAATCCCTTGTCGTTCGTCGCCACCAACACTAGATCGGTACCCTGTCCACCAACCTGGAAGCCGAACGATCCGCCGGCCAGGCGAATGAACACGGGGCCGCTCCAGCCGCGACCCGTGCGGCACGTAACTACGCCCTGTCCGTACTCGGCGCCTACAATGAACGCTCCCTTCACCACGCCGGGAATCACGGCGATACACTTTGCATGGCGCGCGATCCCATCGGGAACGGCCTTGTCAGGCACAGACATAATCGAGTCGATCACGTTGCGGGCGGCGTCCAGGCGGCCATCCAACCTCTCCTGGTCGTCGGCGGCACGCGCCGCAACCCCACAACTTGCAATCAACAGCATCAGAATCGCAAACAGCGCTTTCATGTCCAACCTCCATGGTTTCCACGCTTGGTCGGCGTGTTGACAGACTTCAAGAAGCGTCAAATCGCCACCTTTGCTTCGATGCAGGTTATGGGGCGGCGGCAAGCCGAACCGGAACAAAATGTCGAAGTTGTGGCCGTACAAGGAGATACGGCGTGGAGTCCGCCAATCCAGAATGTTTACCGATCTATAACTTCCGGTCGGGCGACAACCCGTTCGGAACACACAACCCGGCAGTTCTATGATTGCCTTGTGTCTACACAAGTCAATTCGAAGCCTATGAACAGTCAAATATCCAGGCGAACCATTCTTCTCCTACTTGGAGGAGCATGCGTTTGTGGAACGACGAGTGTTGCTTCTTCGATAGCCGACAAGTGCCAGTCCCCATCCGGTCGTAATGCTTGGGTGGCAGAGTCTTTGAAACGAATGCTGACTATCGAGCCGGGGATGAGCCGAGATCAGCTCATGAAGGTTTTTACGACCGAAGGTGGATTGTCTACCGCCCGGCAGCGCACATTCGTGAGTCGTGATTGTTCTTTCTTCAAAGTGGATGTCACGTTTCATCGTGCACTCGACAACAAACCGAACAACAACTGGCTTCAAGAACTGCCCAGCGACTTGATCGCAAGCATCTCCCGGCCGTATCTGCAATTCAGCGTCATGGACTGATCTTTGATTCGATTGCGAGAGTATTACCGGCCACCCGGCAATTACTGGTTGATCAACACTCCGTCACACCGCCGGCGCGGACGATGCTGCGTCCATTGCCAACTCATCCGGTGGCGGGGCGGACCTGCGTATAGCAATTGTGGAACCGCTGTGCCCGTGGATGCTGTAGGCTGGGCTGTAAACTGGTCGGGGAGGATTCGGCGCCGCCAGAGAGCCGACCATTCCCTTGAAGCCCTCCCGCTGAACGAGACTGGCAGAGAAATCGAATGCTCCCGACACAGAGTTCTCACATCCGCTGCTGTCAGCGGAATGGAAAGGATAGGACCATGAAAAAGGCCATTGTTTCAATTCTCCTCAGCTTGCTTCTCCCATCTACGGCCTTCGCCGCCTCCACACGGGAGGATTTGCAGGCTCGCATCGACGCAGCCAAGGTGGTTCTCGACCAGATCATGAACGCCGGTGACCGGACGGTTCCCAGCAACATTTTGAAATCGGCGACGTGCGTCGCTGTGGTCCCCAGCATGTGGAAGGGCGCGTTTTTCGTCGGCGCTCAGTACGGTCAGGGCGTGGTTACGTGCCGCACGGGTCACGGGTGGAGCGCGCCTGTGTTTATCCGGATGGCCGGTGGATCGATCGGCTTCCAGTGGGGCGGCCAGGCGACGGATTTGATTCTGATTGCGGTGAATGACCGCGGCATGCAGGATCTGCTGAAAGACAAGTTCAAGATTGGCGGCGACGCTTCGGCCGCGGCCGGTCCAGTAGGGCGCTCAGGAACCGCATCGACCGATTGGAAGATGAGCGCGGAGCTTTTGAGCTATTCGCGCACCAAGGGCATTTTTGCCGGCATTGACCTGGACGGCACCAGCGTGAGCCAAAATCAGGATGACACGACGCTGTACTACGGAGCGCCGCATCACTTCGAGGCGATTCTGCGTGGCGATGTACCGGTGCCGGAGGGCGCGGTACCATTCGTCCGCGATGTGGCACAGAACTTCGTGGAAGCCAGGGCGCGCTAGTACTGGGCGTTCTTTCGCCCCTATGGGCTAGGCGTTGGAAATGGCCGCGTCATGCAGACGAAAAACAGAAGCAGATCCCTCGGCTCCCCCCCAGCGGCCTTCAGCCTCCGACCCCATGATCGCGTTGCGATCATGGGGCCCCAGGCGCGCTCCGCTCGGGATGACACAGTTGTTGGTGGGTGTGTCCTGAGGGCCCCGGTCGTGCCCTTTCAAAGCACATCCAGGCTGACCCGTCCTCTGCGGCCGTCTGCGCCGCGTTGAGCGACTACACTGTTCCTTACTCATGTGGGAAAACCTCGAGTATGGGTTGGTTGTAGCCGTTGCGGGCTGCCTGGGCCGCATGCCGCGTGGCGTTGCGCGCTTTTTCTCCGGCTGCATCGCTTTTGGAGTTTACTGGTGCTTCGGGCGGCTGCGATGCGTGGGGATGCGCAATCTTGAGTTGGCCTTGCCAGAGGTCCCCCCAAAAACCAGAAAAAGAATTCTGCGGCGGGTTTACGTTCACCTGGGCTGGCAGCTTGTGGAGTTCTGCCGTATGACGCGCTACACGGCGGAAAATACACGCGACTGGATTCGCACCGAGGGGCTGGAGCATTTTGTGGCGGCGCAGGCTCGCGGCAAGGGCGTGCTGGTGCTCACGGGTCATCTGGGCGCGTGGGAACTGTCGAGCTTCTATCACTCGCTGATGGGCCATCCGATGGGCATGCTGATCCGCAGGCTCGATAACCGGCGGCTCGATGAGTACGTGAACCGCATCCGCTGCCTGCACGGGAACTTCGTTTTATCGAAGGACGACTTCGGGCGCGGGCTGCTGACAGCCATGCACGCCGGCGGTACTGTGGGCATGTTGATCGACACAAATATGACGCCACCTCGGGGCGAGTTCGTGAAGTTTTTCGGCACGGATGCCTGCACGGGGACTGGCCTCGCGCACATGGCGCGCAATACCGGCGCTGCCGTGCTGCCGGGATTCATGCTGTGGGAGCCGGGCGAAGGGAAGTACGTGTTGCACTTCGGGACGGAGATCGAGATTCCTCACACGGCGGACCGCGGCGCGGATATTCTGGAAGGCACGCGGCGCTGCACGGCGGAACTGGAACGGTGGATTCGGCGCTATCCTGACCAGTGGCTGTGGATTCACCGGCGATGGAAGACGCGGCCGGCGGGGGAGAAGGGGCTGTATTGAAAGCAGGGACCAAGGGAACAAGGGAACAAGGGAACAAGGGAACGAGGGAACAAGAAGGCAGTGAACAGGAAGCAGTGGACCGTGATTCGTGAGTTGTGGAACGTGGATCGTGAATCGTGGACGGGGAACAGGGAATAAGTGAATCAGTGAAGAAGTGAATAAGTGATCAGAGAACGGTATATGAGTGTCGAGCGATGACGATTGGCGAATTGGTGGAACAACTCGGCGGGAAGTTGGCGCAGGGGCGAGCGGAGACGGAGATCACCGGCGTGAACGGATGCGAAAGCGTGACGCCGACTGAGTTGCTGTTTGCCGAGGATGCGGCGACGGCGGGCGCGGCGCTCAAGAGTCCCGCGGCGGCGGTGGTTCTGAAGCCGGGGACCAGTACGGGCTATGCGTCGAATCCATCGATTGCGGTGGTTGAATCGGACCAGCCGAAATTGTGGTTTGCGAGGGCGGCGAAGCTGCTCGTGAAGCCGCTGCCTGCCTGGGGAGTTCATCCAACGGCAGTCGTTGGGGCGGAGGTCAAGCTCGGAGCGGGCGTGACTATTGGCGCTTGCGCGGTCATCGGCGATCGCGCGCAAATCGGCGCAGGAACGCGCATCGAGGCGGGAGCAGTGATCGGCGAGGGCGTGAGCATCGGCGAGCATTGCCGCATTTATCCGCGCGCCGTGGTCTATTCCGGAACAACGATCGGCAATCGTGTGATGGTTCATGCCGGTGTAGTGCTGGGCGCTGACGGCTTTGGCTACGTGCGCGACCCGGCGACCGGCGCATACACGCAGTTCCCGCAGCAGGGAACACTGGTGATCGAAGACGATGTGGAGATCGGGGCGAATTCGACGGTGGATCGTGGCGCGCTGGGTGAGACGCGCGTGCGGCGCGGGGCCAAGTTCGACAACCTGGTGCACGTGGCGCACAACTGCGACATCGGCGAGGATGCGATTCTGGTTGCGCTGACGGGCATCTCCGGCTCGAGCACGATTGGCAAGGGCGCGGTGCTTGCGGGGCAGGTGGGCATCGGAGACCATGTGCATGTGGGGCCGGGCGTGATTCTTGGCGGGCAGGCGGGTGTGTTCAGCGGCAAGACGGTGACCAACGAGGGTCTGAAGCCGGGAACCGTGCACTGGGGCACACCGGCGCGGCCGCTGCAGCAGGTGCTGCGCGAGCAGGCGACGCTGGCGAGGCTGGCGAAAAGACAGAAGAAAGCTGTTAGCTCCTAGCTCTGGTCCGGTTGAACAGACAATTTCAAATTTGCAAGCAAGACACGAGAAGATCAGATCAGGGATTCGCACGATGGCGATCATTGTCGTTGGCGGGGGCGGGCGCGGTGCGGGCAAAACCGCGCTGGTGTGCGGACTGATGCGCGCGCTGCCGGAGATCTCCTGGACGGCAATAAAGGTGACAACGCATGAGCACGGCAAAGCGACTCCGATTTGGGAAGAGACTGCGGCTGGGGAGGGGACCGATACGGCGCGCTATCTGGCTGCCGGAGCGCGGCGCGCGCTGTTGGTGACCGCTGGTGAGGATGCGCTGGGACCGGGCGACGGTACGCTGGGACCGATTGTGCAGCAGATTCTGAGGGAGTGTTTGCCGCCGGCCGGCGTGATGTCCTCCCTCGTGATCTTCGAATCGAACAGCGTGCTGCGACATTTGCGGCCCGACGTTTGCCTTTGTGCGGCTACCAGTCCGTGGGTGCACGAGAAGCCTTCCTACGATCTTGTGTCACAGCACATGGATGCGATGGTCGAGCTGGCGGGGCACGATCACATCATCGACGCGGAGAAAATTACGTTTCGGCTGGCGTCGATGGAGCGGGTGTCGCCGACGATGCTGGAATGGGTGAGGGAGCGGCTGGGTGATCGTCTCCCTTGACTTCCGGATCGCTTACTTGTAACGTTGGCGAACATTCCCTTGAACTGCGGTAGCGTTTCTTAAGGCAACAGCCGGAGTGTGCGAATTTTGGACAGTGTATCGATATCGGACAACTGCACGGGTTTGGACAACGGCGCGGGGGCGGTCGCGGTGGGGACAGGCAAGGCGGCAGGGGTTGAGGTGCGGCCGAGCAGCACGGGAGGAGCTCGGGCGGAGAAGGAGCAGCCGGCGATTGGGGCACAACTCGACGAGGATCGGCTGGCGTGGCTGGCGTTGACGCTGGCGCCGGGATTGGGGCCGAAGCGGATTCTGGACGCCGTGAAGGGACTGAAGTCGGCGAGCCAGATTTTCACGATGCCGCTGACGGCCCTTGAGGGGCTAAGGTTTCCGGCCGAGGCGGCGCAGTTCCTGTTCGACGGCAAGGGGCGGCGCGCGGCGGAAGAGGAGTGGGCGCGGGTGGCGGCGCAGGGCGCAACGCTGGTCAGCTACTCGTGTCTGGAGTATCCCGAGCGCTTGCGCGAGATTTACGATCCGCCGCCGGTGCTGTGGGTGCGCGGGGACGTGAATCTGTTGAGCCGGCCGGCGATTGCGGTGGTGGGAACGCGGCACCCGACTCCCTACGGGACGGGCATTGCCGAGTTGCTGTCGCGGGACCTGGCGGCGCGGCGGTTGCTGATTGTGAGCGGCATGGCGCGGGGAATCGATTCCTGCGCGCATAGGGGTGCGCTTGCTGCGCGCATGCCCACGGTGGCCGTATGGGGCACTGGAATCGACGTCGTGTATCCCAAGGAGAACAAGAAGCTGGCCGAGGAGATTCTCGCGACGGGCGGAGCGATTGTGAGCGAGGTGCCGATGGGGACGTTTCCCGCGCCGCAAAACTTTCCGCGGCGGAATCGCATTTTGAGCGGGTTGAGCGTGGCGGTTCTGGTGGTGGAGGCGGGGGAAAACTCCGGGACACGCGTGACGGCCCGGTGTGCGGCCGAACAGAACCGGGACCTGTTCGCCGTTCCGGGGAATGTGACCAACAAAGGCTCCTGGACCCCTAACACGTTGATAAAACAGGGGGCTAAGCTTGTTGCTACCTGGGAGGACATCTGGGAGGATCTGCCCTCGCAGGTGCGTCTGGAGCTGGAGGCCGAGGGGCAGACTGCATCCAAACCGGAGGCTGGCGCATCCTTATTGGCTGATCCAGTGCTACGGCCCCAGGAGGCGATGGTGCTGGAGGTCCTGCGCGCCGACGAGAGCCTGCAGATCGATGAGGTTCTCGATTTGCTTGAGACGCAACTCACTTCCTCCGAGGTATTTACCGCACTTTTTGAGCTGGAGATGGCGGGCCGGATACGGCAACTGCCGGGGAAGAATTACGTGCGGACGATGTAGGAGCAGGGACCGAGCGACCAAGGGACCGAGAAGGCAGTGGTTAGTGATTAGTGGTTAGCGGGTTGGTGGGCAAAGATGCAGGGGAGCAAGGGAGCGAGGGAGCAAGGGAGCACGCGCCAGTACGCTGACATTCGACAAACCGGCGGGTTCTGGTGAATTGGGCTCGGGATTGATGCACAGAGCAGGCTTTTCCCGCCGGCTGCCGAAATGTGGCAGTTACTTTCCGGATGCGCCTCCGTATATAGATGCAAAAGGATGGATTTGAGGCGGTTTGCGGGCCGCGGACGTGGCTTTCTGCACCTGGAATTGGGGTGTGAACGGTAGAAAAAGTCGTCACGCCGGTAGAAATGAAGGGGTATTCCGTGCTACGGTGCAATCCTTGCGGCCAATTTTTGCCGGAGCCGGCACCGGAACGCAATGAACGGCGATCCGGCTGACGCGAATGAGGCGCGGAACGAGATGCGGAACAAGACGCAGGACAAGGCGCGTGAACGGGCCGCTGGAACGGAATGCCTGTGAGAGAGTCAAACATGGGAACGTGCATTGGAACTTGCAGGCGAGCAGGGTAGAGAGAGGGAACCGGGTCAAGGGATGGCAACAACGAAATCATTGGTGATCGTGGAGTCGCCGGCCAAGGCGAAGACGATCGAAAAATATCTAGGCAAGGGATTCGATGTGCGGGCCTCAGTTGGCCACATCATGGACCTGCCGAAAAACGAACTCGGCGTGGAGCTAGAGAAGCGCACCTTCGAGCCGGAGTTGATCGTGTCTCCGGGCAAGGAGAAGGTCGTTGAGCAGTTGAAGAATGCGGCCGCCAAGGCCGACGAGATTTATCTTGCGCCCGACCCGGACCGCGAGGGTGAAGCGATTGCGTACCACCTCGCCATTCAGCTTGGGACCAACGCCAAAGAAAGAAAGAAGATTCACCGCGTCACCTTCAACGAAATTACGAAGAAGGCCGTGCAGGAAGCGTTCAAGCATGCACGCGACATCGACGAGAATCTAGTGGCCGCGCAGCAGACGCGGCGAGTGCTTGATCGCCTGGTGGGCTACCAAATTTCTCCGCTGCTTTGGGACAAGGTGAGGCGGGGACTTTCGGCGGGGCGCGTGCAGACTGTTGCGCTGCGGTTGATTGTGGAGCGCGAGCGCGAGATTCGCGCGTTTCAGCCGGTGGAGTACTGGACGCTCGAAGCGCTGCTCCACCCCGAAAAGCAAGCTGATCAGAAGTTCAAGGCGAAGTTCATCGGCATCGGCGGCGAGCCGGCGCGCGTGGCGAACGGCACGGACAAGGACGGCAAAGAGCAGTTCATCGCGAGCGCGCTGCCCGACAAGAAGCAAATGGACGAGGTGGTGGCCGCGCTGGAGAAGGCGGAGTGGTCGATCACCGGTGTGCAGGCGCGCGAACAGCAGCGCCGGCCGCTGGCGCCGTTCATCACCAGCCAACTGCAGCGTGACGCAGCCAACAAGCTGGGCTTCAACGTGCGCCGGACGATGGGTGTGGCGCAGCGGCTTTATGAGGGCGTCGACCTCGGCACGGAGGGAACGACGGGCCTGATCACTTATATGCGTACCGATTCGCCGCGCGTGGCGCCCGAGGCAGTGACAGGTGCGCGCGAGTGGATCGCGAAGGAGCTTGGCAAGAAGTATCTGCCCGAGACTCCCAATGCGTACAAAGGCAAGAAGGACGCGCAGGACGCGCACGAAGCCATCCGGCCAACGGACGCATCGCGCACGCCGGAGTCGATTGCGCGCTACCTGAGCGATGAGCAACTGAAGCTCTACACGCTGATCTGGCGGCGCTTTGTGGCCTCGCAAATGGTTCCCGCGGTCTACGACGTGACCACGGCGAACATTGCCGCAGTTTCGCGGACGACACGCAAAACTTACGACTTTCGCGTGAGCGGTTCGGTGATGCGATTCGACGGCTTCCTGAAGGTGTACGAAGTTTCGGAGGACAAGAAGGACGAAGACGACGAGAGCGCGAACCGGCTGCCGAACCTCGATGGGGTGAAGACGCTGGAGCGCGACGAGCTGTTGCCCGAGGATCACTTCACGCAGCCGCCCCCGCGCTACAACGAAGCTTCGCTGGTGAAGGAGCTGGAAGAGCGCGGCATCGGCCGGCCTTCGACCTACGCATCGATCATCAATACCATTCAGGACCGCGAGTACGTGGTGAAGCACGGCGGCTCGCGCGGGCGCTTCTATCCGACGGAAATTGGCGTGGTGGTGTGCGATCTGCTGGTGGAGAACTTCCCGTATATCTTCGACACCGCGTACACGGCCAAGCTGGAAACCGAGCTGGACGACATTGAGGAAGGCACGGAGAAGTGGACCGATCTGCTCAACGGCTTCTACGACCACTTTGAAGGCGAGTTGAAGGACGCCGGCAAGAAGATGCGAAACATCAAGCGCATGGAGGAAGTGACCGGCGAGAAATGCGAAGTGTGCGGCTCGCCCCTGGTGCTCAAGTGGGGCAAGTTCGGCACCTTCTACGCCTGCTCGGCTTACAACAAGAAAGATCCGACGAGCTGTACGTTCACCAAGGAAAACATCGCGTCGAAGCCAGACCTGAACACGCCCGAAGCGCAGGAGGCCGGCGACACGGAGGAGTACTGCGAGAACTGCGGCAAGGTGATGGTGATGCGGCGCGGGCTCTTCGGGCCGTTCATGGCGTGCCCCGACTACAACGCCGATCCCCCGTGCAAGACTTTCCGCAAGCTGAGCTCAAAGCAGCAGCAAAAGCCGCCCGAACCGACCGGCGAAGCCTGCCCGGTATGCGGCAAGCCCCTGGTGCTGCGGCAGGGAGCTTATGGCGAGTTCGTTTCGTGCTCCGGCTATCCGAAGTGCAAATACGTGAAGCAGAACCTGATCGAAGGGATGAAATGCCCCAAATGCGGCGAGGGAGACCTGGCGGAGCGGCGCGCACGCAGGGGCAACGTCTTCTGGGGCTGCACCAACTATCCCAAGTGCAACTTTACTTCGAATCTGAAGCCGGTGGCAAAGAAGTGTCCCAAGTGCGGCAGTCCGTACCTGCTGGAGAAGACGCTGAAGTCCGGTGTGTTTCTGGTGTGCCCGAATTTGAAGAAGTCCGCCGAGGAAGAGGCTGCGACGAAGAAGCGGGGCAAGAAGGCGCCAGTGGCTGAAGAGGGAGCGAAGGTGGTGTGCACCTACTCGAAGCGCATCGGCGACGCGCCACCGCCGCCGACCGCGGAAACCCATGGCCCGGTGATCGAAAAGAAAGAAGAGAAGCAGGAGCTGCAGCCGGCGTGAGTGAGGCAGGGACGTAGGGACTAGGGACGTAGGGACACAGAGGACAAGGCGCGCTGATATGGCGGGCCTTTTTCGTTGGCGCGGAATCCACGACATGGCATCGGTCGACTCCTGTACCATTGGCTGCGGAGATGCCTAATGGAACGAATGCTGGCCACACCGGCCGATGCTGAGATCATTCTAAGACTTTATGAACTGCGTACCGAGGCGGTGATGCGCCAGGCGCGCGCCTGGGTTGGCGGCGAGTTCTGGCCTCAAACGGCGGACGAATTCTATGCGGTCTACGAAAATCCGCGCGATCCGCACAACCCGTGGCTGCGCCAGGTGCTCACATATTGGGAGATGGCGGCGGCGATGGTTCTGCATGGCGCGGTCTCGGCGGAGCTCTTTGTGGACTGCAACGGCGAGGGGTTTTTCCTGATGGCGAAGTTTTCGCACATCCTGGAAGCGATCCGCGAGAAAAACCCCACCTTCTTCAACAAGACCACCGAGCTGATCAACCGCTTCTCGGCGGCGGCGCAGCGCTATGAGGCGACCCTGAAGCGCGTGGAAGCAACGCGCAGCGCCCGCGGAGTGAAGTGAGGACTGCCGTTGACGCGGTGAAACGCTGTGTGAGCATCGGCGGGCCGTCGCAGCAGCCGATTCACTATTCTGGGTCGGGCGAACCTGGTTGGTACTCGCCATGCTGGGGCAAACTCTGGTAGTGTCGTATCGATTCCTCTTGCCCGGGCGGCCCCCAGCCGTGCCCCGGAATCGGGGAAGGCATTGACCGAAAGCGACCGGACAATCATGGCGCGAGCAATCTGGAACGGCAGAGTCATTGCTGAGAGCGATCAAACCGAGGAACTGGATGGCGATGTCTATTTTCCGGAGTCCAGCCTCAAGCGCGAATTCTTTCGGTCGAGCTCGACCACTTCAACCCATCCCTTGAAAGGCCAGGCGCGATTCCTGACCGTCGTGATCGACGGGCAGGACAACCAGGACGCAGCCTGGTACTATCCCGATCCCAAGCCATTCGCGCGCAAGATCAGAGGCTATGTAGGCTTTTGGCGAGGCGTGGAAGTGGAGAAAAACAAGGAATAGGGAATCGGGAGTAGGCGCGAAACACGAGCGCTAAACCTGAAGATTCCCGTGAAGTCGTCTGGTCCCGGTTGCAAGCGCCTTGCGATTCCCACTTCAGAGCTGTAAGACTGCGGCGGTCGCGGGAAGTCTATTTCCTATTCCTTACTGGCTATTCCCTGTCTTTCAGTACGCCTGAAGCTGATCGAGCGGCAGCCGCACGCGGAAGCAGGTTGAACCCGGCTCCGACTTCACGCTCAAATGGCCGCTGTGCTTGCGCACGATGCGCATGGCATTGTCGAGGCCAAGGCCGAGCCCTTTGCCGGGCGCCTTGGTAGTGAAGAATGGCTCGAAGATGCGCTCCTGCAGCTCGGGAGGGATGCCGGGGCCGGTATCCCAGATCTCCACCAGCAGCATCTCCGCCTCAAGCCTGCAGGCTACGCGGAGGCGGCCTTTGTCGCCCAATGCGTCTAATGCATTTTCGATGAGCGCGGTCCAAACCTGGTTCAGCTCGCCGCCATACGCGCTGATGCGCGGCAAGTCCGGCTGGTAGTCGCGCTCGACTTCGATGTGCGTCATGCGCGAGCGGAGCATCTGCAGCGTCGCGTCCAGGCCGGCCGGGACATCGACTTCGAGGATCGGGGCGCGGTCCATGTTGGAGTAGTCCTTGACCGCTCCGATCAGGTCGAAGATTCGGGCTGTCGAGTTGACAATGGTCTCGGCCGCGCGCGCCGAGCGCAGATAGCGGGCAAAATACTGCAGGGCAACACAACACTCAGCCGGGCTGAGGAATCCGCGGAGCTCGTCGAGATCGGCCGTGGTTACAACTTGTTCGGCGAGCTGTGCTGCAACTTCCCAGGCGTCGCCGCATCCGACGCCGGTGAGCCAGGCGCGAAGCGATTCCTCGCGGCGAATGAATCCAAGTGCGTCGGTTTCGGCAGGCGGGTCGAGAGACTCGCCAGATCGCGAGAAGATCCTCTCCTCCCAAGCCACGGTCCTCTCCATCTGCTTTTCGGTGAGGCGCAGAGTGATCAGCTTAATGCGATTGCTGCGGTTGGCGCGCAGTGCGGCGAGCAGGGTCGCCGATGCGCGTTGCGCGGCCGATGCGGGATTGTTGAGCTCGTGCGCCAGATTTCCGGCAAGTTGGCCAAGAGCCGCAAGCTTCTCCGCCTGTTGTTCAATGCGGGTGACTTCGCGCACCCGGTCAAGCAAAGTGGAGACCACGCGCTGCGCCATGGAGGGAATGGCGTTGAGCATTTCCGGAAAAACCGAGCGGTCAATCAGCAGCGTCCATACGGGCGAGATGGCGAATCCCTGCCCGCCGTAGCCCTTCATGCGCGAGAAGGGCAGCACGCCCGTCATTTGCCCGGTGCGCCCGATGAACAGCGCCATCGGCCCTCCGTGCTGGCGGCGCACATGAATCTCGCCTTTGAGGATCAGCACCATGTGCTCGGCCACGGCGCCCTCTTCAAAAAGGATGTCGCCAGGATTGGCGATGTATTCCTGGCCGTGGCGCGCCAGCCACAGACGGTCCTCGAGCGGCAAACCATGCAAGGCGCCGATGTGATCGATGGCTTCCGCGATCTCTTCTACCGGTGTGGGAGTGGCTGGCGGAGTGACAGTGGGGGCAAGCATCGGGGACCTCCGGTGTACAACGACAGAATAGCTGATAGGCAAAGCAGGAAGATGAACGCTAGCGCCGCTCGGGCGCGGCAGGTTCGCGCTCATATTGAGCCGGTGGTGCTGACGCTTCTGCCTCGGATCGGGGCGCAACGTTCCAGGCGTCCGCAACGATGTAAAGCGGTCGCCCTTTGCTTTCCTCAAAGATCTTGGCAACGTACTCTCCGAGAATGCCGACAGTGATGAGCAAAGCGGCGTTGCTCATGCAGAGCACGATCATGAGCGACGTCCAGCCTGCCACGGTTCGGCCGGAGAAATGTGCAACGAGGGCCCTGACCGCTTCCTCAATGGCGAGCAGCGCCATCAATCCGCCGGCAAAAAAACTCATCCGCAGCGGCAGAGGAGAAAAGGAGACAGCAGCGGTCCAAGCCAGGCGGATCATCCGGCTGAGGGGGTATTTTGTGCTGCCGGCCACGCGCGCCTGACGCTCGTAGCGCACGCAGATTTGCGGATAGCCCACCCAGGCCACCATGCCGCGCAGAAAGCGATGCAATTCGCGCATCGATCGCAGGCTGTCGACACAACGGCGCGACATCAGACGGAAGTCGCCGACATCGTGCGGCAGCGACTTGAGGAAGAAGAATTGCATCATGCGGTAGAAAAACCATGCGGTCGCCCGCTTGAAGAAATTCTCGCCCGCCCGAACTGTCCGCTGGCCGCAAACCACATCGTAGCCATTGCGATACTGCGCAACCATGTCGTGAATCACGTCGAGCGGGTCCTGCAGGTCGGCATCCATAAGAACCACCGCGTCTCCAGCGGCATAGTCCACTCCAGCCGTTGCAGCCAATTGGTGGCCGAAGTTTCTGGAGAGGCTCAGCACTTTGATGCGCTGGTCGCGCGCGCTCCATTCGGCGAGAAATTCGAGGGTGCGATCGGTGCTGCCGTCGTTCACGAGGACAACTTCACAGGGATACGGTGACGCATCGATGAAGCGGGTCACCTCGGCGGCAAACAGCGGGAGGCTTTGCTCCTCGTTATAGCAGGGAACGACGAGCGACAGTAGAGCCGGGCCGGGACGCGTTTGTAGATAGCCGGAGGACATAATTAGCGGATTGCAGGGGATTGAGCCATCGACCTTGATGGTATCGCCTGCGACCGCTTTGTGGCCATGAAGGGCGCTTACTTGGCTTGAGGGGCGAAGTCGCTCTCGGCTTTCGCTGATTTGCGCGCCTTGGCACGCCGCAGCGAGAGGGCGCCGGCAACCCCGAGGACAACAACAGCAGGTTCAAGCGGCTGCCGGTAATCCATCATGGGATGCGTGAGGTAGTACGTGATGGGGAAGGAGCCGATGAGCAACAGATACGGCATGACCGCAGTGCGATTGGTTCGCCACAGGCTGCGAATTCCAAGCAGCATGAAGAGCGTCACGGTGGTGACATAAAAGACGTTTTCAGGAGTATAGGGTTGATCGCGCAACTCGTCGGCCGAAAAACTCCAATAGCCGGTCCAGTAGTAGACAATGCGCCGCAATGTCTTGACGACCAGGAACGCGTAATGCGGATGGTTCCTGAGATCGTCGAGGGACATGGCACGCTTTTCAGCGAGATAGGGAATCTCGCCCTTGGTGAGATATTTCTGCAACTCCCGCGGGCTGTCGGCCGGATACCCGCGGTCGCCAGCTGTGGGCGGCGATGTGCGGTCGTTGGGCGCGTTGCCAAAGTCGTCGGCATAAAGCTCGAGCCAGATATTGTCGCGGATGGGCACGATGACGCCGAGCGCGCGGTAGTTACGGATGGTCCACGGGGTGAGCACGAGGAAGAACGTGAGCATGGTGAGCGCTCCGTTGAGCACCCAGCGCTTGCCCTCCTTGTGCGCTTGCCAAAGAGCAAAGCCGAGAAGAAAGGGCAGCGTGGACATGACGGATGCGTTGGAGTGCGCGGTAATTCCATAGAGCGCGCCAAAGCCGATCCACGCCAGCGGCTTGGCGGACTGATGAATGCGCTGGGCAATGCAGAAACAAGTTGTGAACAGCAGGCTGGTCAATGCGTATTCCCAAACGCGGGCCGCCGAGAAGTAGATTGCGAAGGGATAAAGCGCCCACACCCAGGCGGCGATTTTGGCGGCGCGAGGGCCGAGCGAGTATTTGGCGCTGAAGTAGACGGGAATGCAGGTGAGCGTGGAGAGCAGGCTGTTGATGGAAAGAATGACGAACGCCGAGGTGAGGGAATAGACGCCAAAGAGGCGGAAGACGAGGGAGAGCAGCCCGGGATAAAGCGGGGACATGATGGCGGTGGGGCCGCTCCAGGGATAGTAGGGCGAGGAGAAGCCGTGCCCGGTGGCGAGGGCGCGGGCGATCCAGCCCATCTCCCAGCCGAAGCTCTCGTAGAATTTGTCGGCGTCGGGCAGCGACCGGTAGGTGAAGAAGACCACCACCATGCGGATGGCCAAGGCGACCACGAGCGCGGGAAGAATCTGGCGGAGCCAGCCAGCCGGTTTCGCCGGTGGGCCGGAATTCTCTTCAGGGCGGGGAATTGGTTTGTTCTTCACGCGTGAAACCGAGGCTCAATGAAAACGGTTCTCTCAATTGTTTCATAAATCGACGATCGGTTGCATTCGCCGGTGGCATTGATAGTGAGACGGATTTCCCGGAGCGCGGGACCCCGGCGCGGGCTGGCCGCTCGCTTATCGCACCTTCGACCTCGCGCGACTGCTGCGTAGCAGCGCGTAGTAGACTGAGCCTTGGTTTTTTGCCGGGAGCCTGCTCGATGCAGATTACGTTTGCCGCCTCGGAGTGCACGCCATTCGCCAAGACCGGCGGACTGGCTGATGTGGTGGGCGCGCTGCCCAGCGAGCTGGTCAAGCTTGGGCACGAGGTGACGGTCTTCCTCCCGTTTTATTCGCGCGTGCGGCGGCACATCGAGGGCGAGCCGAAATACGCGATTCAATCGCTCACCATCCCATTCCGCTCCTACAACCGCTTCGTCGGGGTGGTCGATGCCGGGATCCGAGACGGGGTGCGGCACTACTTTATCGATTGCCCGGAACTCTTTGACCGCAAAGAGCTTTATGGGCCGGGTGGTGTCGATTACACCGACAATGCGGAACGCTTTGGCCTGTTCTGCCGCGCTGTCATCGAGGCTTCAAAGCGGCTCGGCGTGCCGCACGTCTTTCACGTCCACGACTGGCAAGCCGCGCTCATTCCCGTCTACCTGCGCACGATTTATCTGGCCGACCCTGATTTGCGTGGTGTGGGCACTGTGCTCACCATCCATAACGCCGCCTACCAGGGCGCGTTTCCGCCCGAGACCACCGAGGAACTGCTCCTTCCCTGGGAAGTTTTCTCGATGGACAAGTTGGAGCAGTACGACCACTTCAACTTCCTCAAAGGCGGGGTGGTTTTCTCTGACCTGCTGACAACAGTCAGCAAGAAGTACGCCGAGGAGATTCAGACGCCGGAGTTCGGCGAACAGCTTGACGGCATTCTTTTGAAGCGCGCGGCGGACCTGCACGGCATCCTGAACGGCGTGGACTACGCGCTCTGGAACCCGGCCACGGACGGCAATGTTGCCGCGCACTACACGCCGGAGGATTTGGCGGGCAAGCGCAGCTGCCGCGCCGACCTGCTGCGCGCCTTCGGATTGGAGAGCGTGCCGGAAACGAGTCCGGTGATCGGCATTGTCTCGCGCTTAGCCAAACAGAAGGGCTTTGACATTCTGGCCGAAATAGCCGAGCAGATTGCCGAGCGCGATGTTGCGGTGGTGGCGCAGGGGACCCACGACCCTTATTACGAGAACCTCTTCCGCGGCTGGGCCTTTCGCCATCCAGCCAACATCGCGGTGCAGATTCGCTACGACGAGGCGCTGGCGCACAAGATCGAGGCCGGCTCCGACATGTTTCTGATGCCGTCGCGTTACGAACCATGCGGCCTGAACCAGATCTACTCGCTGAAATACGGAACAGTGCCCATTGTGCGAGCCACCGGCGGCCTCGACGACACGATCGAAGAGTGGGACGCGAAGAAGGGGACGGGCACGGGCTTCAAGTTCGAGGGATTCGATCCCAAAGACCTGCTCGCCGAAATCGACCGCGCGATTGAAGCCTTCCGCGACAAGAAGAACTGGACGCGGCTGATGCGCAACGGCATGGCGCGCGACCACAGCTGGCGAGGCCCGGCGAAGGAGTACGTGCGCGTGTATGAGGAGGCGGCGCGGCGGAACGCAGGCGTTTCGCATTGACCCTGCGCGGGGGCACGACCACAGCCGCTCCTCGCGCGGAAACGCGCGCCGCAATTCCGGGTTGGTCATATGCCAGCGGGATGCACACCAGAGGCACACCTTCTGCCATCGACCCCCTACCGCGCTCGGTGGCCCGTAAACCTTTCCGAATCTACGATCCCACAGTCGCCAGGCCAGGCGAGCCCGGGTGGCTCCTGTACTCGCACATGAAGCAGATCTGTGCGCTAAGAACCAGACCTAACGAAGGGACTGCTATTCATTGGCAATGTGCGAATCAACTGCCCACCCAGCGACCGGTTTTCATAGCGGAAATCCGTAGTCACCGCCAAAGTGAGCAATTGTGAACAGACCCACGCCGCCGGCAATGCATTAAATGACTGCGTGGGAAATCCAAGTTGGAGATCCCGGCTTAAGTCCATCAGCGAGAAGTTACTGGAGCAGAAATGAAAAAGATCGTGGTCCTGTTGCTTGCCGCTCTGTTTGCGATATTCGCGGTCACGCCTGCCTACGCCAACCACCACCGGAGACACCACAGATACCACGGAGGCCACCCGATCATCGTGATTCCGTTTTAGCGATACGGTGATTCCTGGGCGTGTTGACTCTTCGTCAGGAGACATGCGCGTCCAGGGCCGAAGGTCGGCACGTGGAGCAGGTTCCCGCCACAGGAACGCCCTCGGACCCAGGTGTACCCGGGTGATCGCGGTATCCGCAGGTTTCGATTCTTTCCTCTTCCACAATTCGTCTTCTGGCCCCCGGGAGGTGGGCAGACATGAAGAAATGGATTTGTTCCGTCGCCGGATTGTCCTTTGCTCTGGCAGGCTGCCCCGCCGCATTCGCACAAACTGCGGCAGTGCCTCCACCCAACATCCTCAACATCGAAACCATCAACATAAAACCCTACGCGGATGGGCCCTACGACAAAGTTGCTTCTGAGTACCCCGCCTTGTCGCAGGAGCTCAAGGACCCCATGCACTTCCTGGCGATGGAGGCCCTGACGGGCGCGCCTCGAGCGATTTATCTTTCCGGCTTCGACTCTTTCGAGGCGCTCCAAAAGAACGAGGAGTGGGTCCCCAGCGACGCGGTAGCCGACGCTAAGATCGAGGCGCTGGATGCGCGCCAGGCCGAATATTTATCCGAGGTCCACCACACCCTTTGGCACTACCGCCCCGACCTCAGCAACAACGTTGCCGGAGCAGACATACCGCACTCCCATTACTGGGAGGTGATCATCTTCCATATGCGTCCAGGTCACGACGAGCAGTTCAAGGAATTGACGAAGCTTTATCGCGACGCCGACCTCAAAAGCGGCCAAAACATTCCCTGGTCAAGTTATGAAGGAATGATGGGCGTGACCGACTCCTACCTCGTCCTGGTACCGATGACGTCCCTCAAGGATGAGGATGCTGGTCTGGCGCACGAGAAGGATTTCGACGTTGCCTTGGGCGACCAAGGCAAGGACCGGATGAACAAGCTTACCGAGGAGAACGTGGCCAGCGTGGAGGACAACCTCTGGATGGTCAATCCGGAATGGAGCTACGTTGATAAATCCTGGGTCGACGCCGATCCCCAATACTGGGGAGGCGAGCCGGCCGCAAAGCCCGCGCACAAGCCCGCAACCGGGGCCGCGCCTGCACCAAAGGTTTCTCCTACGCACTAAACAAGACCAGTCGAAACACGAAGGGCGTCGTTGCGAAACGACGCCCTTCGTGTTTTTCCTTCTCAGAAGCGATTCGACGACATTCGCGTTTCCTGACGGGATTTTCTCTTTCCGGCCCGCGCTGGCACAGCGCTTAGACACTTAGAAACGGGCTGGTAGCGATCGTCTCGACAGCCGAGGCGGGAAACTTGAGATGCGCAGGTTGCATGCAACGCGCGTGAGCCCGTGAGAAAGAATGCATATACGACTGCGCTACCCGGTTCCAGACCATCTTGCGTGCATAGACGTATGCGCGTTGGCGCATTGCGTGGCGTTCTGTATCCTTGTCAAGGAGCTCAATTGCCGCAGCTGCGATCGCAGCAGGATCCTCAAAAGGAACCAGCGTACCTCGCCCATCGTCGAGGAGTTCGGCGGCGTGCCAGTAGGGAGTGGAAATGATCGCTTTCCCGGCTCCCAGGGCATAGGCGAGGGTTCCCGATACAGCCTGTGCCTCGTGGGAGTAAGGCGTAATGTAAATGTCGGCTGAACCTACCAGCGAGGCCATTTCCTCAGGGCTGAAGAACCGGTTGTGGAAGATTACCTCCCGCTCAACGCCGAGTTGCCTGGCCAGAGCCTGCAACTGATCCCGGTATCTGTCACCCTCGCGAGCCCTGACATGCGGGTGGGTCGCGCCTGCGATGATGTACACAACGTCCTTGTGTCGGGCGAGAATGCGCGGCAGGGCGCGAATCACGCTCTCGAATCCCTTGTTGGGAGACAGCAAGCCGAAGGTAAGCAATACAAGCTTCTTCGCGACGGCGAGCTTCTCCTTGTAAACCTCCGGCTCCACAAAGGGTAAGTCGGGGATGCCATGGGGAATAAGGTCGATCTTTTCGGCTGGGACTCGAAATACGCTCTGCAGGACGCGAGAAGAGTACTCGCTCATGACAATAAGACGATCAGAGCGCCGGGTAATTTCCTGCATGACCCAGCGCTGGCCGGCGTCTGGTTCGCGAAGTACTGTATGCAGAGTTGTCACGACCGGCATGTTGAGGTACTTAAGCAACTGCAGGACATAACTGCCAGCCTGGCCCCCATAGATCCCATACTCATGCTGCAAATACACTAAATCGACGCCGCGTGCATTGAGGACCTTGGCGGTTACCCGATACGACGATATGTCATCTTCGGCGATCTGGAATCGCACTCGCGCAGGGTAAGCATACGAGGAGTGCGGGTCGTTAACGGCCACAACCGACAATCCCGCGGCTCCGTACTCAGCGGTGATCGCATCGCTCAGATCAGTTGTGAAGGTTGCGATTCCACATTGCCGGGGAAGATGGTTCCCAACGATCGCTACCCGGACCGGAAGTGAAGGGATGGTAGCCGGTTGCGTGGTGAACGACGTTGTTCCTCCGAATGCCGGAATACGAGCGTCGCGCATGATCGCGATGTTCGGTTGCGAATTTACGGAGATGTCCGATGTGGACATTGCGGTCACCTTAGAGCAATCCTGTTTAGAGCAATCCTGTTAACGACCAAGGAAAGGGTTCCAAAACTGCAAGTCGAGATCAGCGGCGAAGCGCCACAATCGTCGCCCCAGCCTCACTCGCGACGAAGGCCAGAAGGAAGAGTGCGGCGCCGATACCCTCCAATGGCTTTGTGGATCTGCCATCGGCGCGCATAGATGACCTCGCGTCCGGTCTTTCTCGTCCCATTGATGCCACCCGGAAGCCGCGCATCAATGCGAAGCACCCAGTAGCGGACGCTACCATATCCCCCATTAGCGGTCCAAGCTTACGAATGCGGCGTATATAGCTGCTCATCATGGCCCGAATCTACTCCAACAAGGTTGGGATGGATGTGCACTTTTGCACTATGAGAAAAGGTCGAACGGGATCAAGTCATCAAGCCTCTGAGAGGGACGGCGGCATCGTTAGAAGGGGTGCTGCCTTCGGGGGATTTTGCCGTATGATCTGACATCGCTGCCGCCGCCGTTGGGGTGGGCACCTGCAAGCATGGTGCGGTCGCAACACTTTAAAGACTGTTCAATTTTGCTCAGTGTCACTCAAGAACTGAGGAATTCCAAGTTTGTGAGGTCGCTAACCCGGGGCTAGAGCGTTTTCGATTCACTTGTCAACATCGCCGGCATAGTGAAGGGTGGCAATTACTTCCACCCCACAGGCGAAGGCCTGCCTGTGGGGACCCCGGAGAAGGAAATTGCCACTCGCCATCCCGCATTCTGTCAGGAGCAGAATCGAAAACGCTGTAAGGTCAGTTGATGGAAATCGCCTTCGCGGTAAGTGAGCAATGCGCGGTCGCGCGGATCGCATTACGGCGCTGGGCCACGCGGATACAGCTCAATTTGTTGTTGGAATCTGTGGTGTGAGAGGCGCGAAATCTCAGGTCGCAGAGGCCAGATTCTGGCTTGTCCTCGCCTGAGCGCGGGCTCCAGGCCCTATCTTCAGCACGTCTTCGACAATGTCCGCGGCCAGCTCGAGTCCGTCGATCTCGGACATGGCGGCCTGTATTTTGCGCGCCGCGCGTCGATACGATTCGTCCTCGAGGACTGCTTGCACTGCGGAACGCAGGCGTTTTGCATTTGCTTTGCGCGGCGGCACCACGACGCCTGCTGCGTGCGCGGCGACGCGCGCCGCAACTCCCGGCTGATCGTTGCCCAATGGGATGCACACCAGAGGCACGCCTTCCGCCAGCGACTCCAGAACCGTATTCACCCCGGCGTGCGTAATGACCAGCGAGGCTCGTTTGACGATCTCCAACTGCGGAGCGAATCGCACCACGAGCGGATCGCCGCGGAGAGCGCCAAGCCGATCCGGCTCCAAGCCGCCGCCCAGCGAGATCACCAGTTGGACATTCCGTCCCGCGCATGCCTCGGCGATTTTGCGGAAGATCTCCCGAGATCGATTCTGCAAAGTGCCGAGAGATGCGAAGACGAGTGGGCGGCCATCCAGCCGGTCCCATGGAAAGTTCACAGCGGGCCGCTGCCGAGCGTCAACAAACGGTCCCGTGTAATAGAGGTGCGGAGGCAGAGGCTCGATGTCAAACTCAAGCGCCCGCGGCAACTGCGTGATCTGCGCAAGCTTCGATAGTCCGTCTTCCGGAACCCCCACCTTCAGTCCCCACGCCGCGCGGTATTCGTTGACTCCGTCAAAGATCGGCGCCGCTACGCGAGTGAGGACGCGAATGGCAATCTCATTGCGCAGGCGGGCCCACCATTTCTGGTTTCCCGACCAGCCAAAGTAAAACGGTGGATACCGATTGTCCTTCACCAACGGCGGAATGAGCGCGAGCGAGACGAAGGGCAGACCAAGATATTCCGCGACGTTGTTGGCCATTTCGGTTTCATCGATTAACAAGGCGTCCACGTTAGTGCAGCGAACCGCCTCAGGTCCGTCGCGAAGCACCATGCGTGAGGTGTTGCTGATCCGCTCCATCGTGAAGCGGAGGACCCGCAGAGCCGTCATCTCGCCCAATTGATGGTCAAGTTTTGCGAGCGTTCCCGGAGGGTAGTCGCTCTGGCCGATCTGGCAGAAATCAACTCCTGCCGCCCTCACGCGGGACTCCACATCGGCGACGCCGAAGATCACAACCGAGTGCCCGCGCTCCTGCAGGCGGCGAGCCAGCGCGGCCAATGGGTTCAGATGCCCCGTCCCTGGAAAACAGAATGCGCCCAGCCTTGCCATGCATCACCATGCTAATTGAATCAAGCGAGTTTGAATTGCCGCAATTCGGTTCGGGTCGCGAAGCTCCCGACTTCCCAGGTCTCAGGGGCCGGACTTGGGTGAACGGCGGGCAGTATTCAGCGGGCGGCTTGGCGGCTCAGGGTTTCACGGGCGAAACTGATGCGCAAACGGGTTTTGGTGGCCTTTGCGAAACGCTCGAGCGTGCGGGTCGAAGGCAGGACCTTGCCGCTTTCGAGGCGCGCGACTACGGCCTGAGTGGTCCCCATCGCTTTGGCGACCTGCCGCTGGGTCATATCGGCGTCGGCGCGGGCCTTGATCATGGCGGAGGCGAGGGCGAATTCCGCTTCCAGCGCGTTGTAGGCAGCAACGTACCTGGGGTCCTTCTTCCACTTCTTGAACGAGTTTTCCACGGGAATGAATTTCGTCTTCATTGAACCTCCTTTGCCTTCTTCAGTGCCTGGATGATTTCCTTTCTTGGCGTCTTCTGCGTCTTCTTGGCAAAGACATGAACGACGACGATGCGCATGCCGGTTGCCGTCACGTAAACGGCGCGTGCGATTCCGCTCTTGCCCTTGAGGCGCATTTCCCAGAGCGGCCCTTCCAGATGCTTCACGTACGGCTCGCGGACACGCTCCAGGCCGTGTTCCCGAATTAACTCCACAATGCGCTGAAAGCTGGCGCGGATATCGGGAGGAAAAGCGTCGAGTGCGGCCTTGGTTTCTTCGTCGAGAAATCCTACGGCCCATCGCATGGTGTTAGTATACCATTTTTGCAATATTCTGGAATTGGCTGATTTCTCTAGCCGAACAATGGGCGCTCATCGTCGAGTTTATTTAGTTGTGCTTGCCCTTCCACTCCTCGTAAGGCCCCTGGAAGTCCTCAATGCCGCCGTCGTGGAAGATCCACAGGCGCGTGGCGACTTCGTCGATCAGGTCGTGGTCGTGGGTGACCAGCAGGACCGTTCCCTCGTACCGCTGGAGGGCGATGTTCAGCGCGTTGATGGCTTCGAGGTCGAGGTGGTTGGTGGGCTCGTCGAAGATGAGGATGTTGGGCTTGGTGAGGATGAGTTTGCAGAAGGCGAGGCGCGCCTGCTCGCCGCCAGAGAGCGCCTTTGTGGGCTTGGCGCCCTCCTCGCCGGAGAAGAGCATCTGGCCAAGGATGCCGCGAATGTCCTCAATATGCGCGCCTGGGTTCCACTGGTGCAGCCAGTCGGCCACGGTGAGGCCGTGCTCGATCGTTGCGCCTACGTCCTGCGGAAAGTAGCCAACCTGCGCCTCGTGTCCCCAGAAGACCGAGCCGGAATCGAGCGTGAAACCCTTCTCTGCCAAGCCGGGATAGTTGGCCAGCAGGCTCTTGAGCAAGGTGGTCTTTCCGGCGCCGTTGCGGCCCATGAAGCAGATCTTCTCGCCGCGCAGAATGTTGGCGGTAAATCCGTCGATGACTTTGAGATCGCCGTAAAACTTCGAGAGATGCTTGAACTCAAGGACGTGCTTGCCGCTGGGCCGAATTTGATCGAATTTGATGTAGGGCCGCTGGATGTTGGAGCGCGCGAGTTCGTTGGTTTGCAGGCGCTCCACCTCCTTGCGCCGGCTGGTGACCTGGCTCGAGCGCGTTCCCGCGGCGAACCGCGCGATGAACTCGTTGAGCTGGGCGATCTTCTTTTCGCGCTGCGCGATTTGCGACTCGAGCGTGGAGCGAATCTGCGTCTTGGCCATCACCATGTCGTCATAGCCGCCGGTGTAGGTGATGATCGTCTGGTAATCGATGTCGGCGGTGTGCGTGGTAACGGAGTTGAGAAAGTGCCGATCGTGCGAGATGGCGATCATCGTGCCGTCGTAACCGGAGAGGAAGTCCTGCAACCAATGGATGGAATCGAGATCGAGGTAGTTGGTGGGCTCGTCAAGCAGAAGCGCGGGCGGCTTGCCGAAGAGCGCCTGCGCCAGCAGGACGCGTACTTTTTGCCCGCCCTGCAGCTCGCCCATCTTGCGGTCGTGGAGCGGCTCGGCAATGTCCAGGCCGTCAAGCAGCACGGCAGCGTCGCTTTCGGCGGTGTAGCCGTCCTCATCGCCGATGGTGCCTTCCAGCTCGCCGAGGCGCATGCCGTCTTCGTCGGACATCTCGGGTTTGGCATAGATGCGATCGCGCTCCTCGAGCGCCGCCCACAGCGGCTTGTTGCCCATGATGACCGTGTCGATGACACGATAGGCGTCGAAGGCGAACTGATCCTGGCGCAACACGCCCAGCTTGCGCGGGCGGACCACCGTGCCCTTCTGCGGCTCGAGCTCGCCGGCGAGAACCTTCATAAAGGTGGACTTTCCGGAGCCATTTGGTCCGGTTAATCCGTAGCGGCGGCCGGGCGTAAAGGCTGTGCTTACGTCCTCGAAGAGGACCTTCGAGCCGTAGCGCATGGTCACATTGCTGACACTGATCATTCTCTGTTCTTGCTTCCTTTGTGCAGGCCACACTCGGGCTGCCGCGCCAGTGGGCCGGATTTGGCCGGGTTCGGCCGGGTTGATTTGTGGTTCACCAGAAGCGTGCGGGCAAGCAGCTACTCAAGAGGACTTCGGCTCTTCTATTTTCTCACGAGCCTGCCCGAGGCGCAGACCAGCGCGACCGGCGCGCGCTGGAGCGGAATGCGGCCTGAGATTTACTGCGTACGCGGCAAACTTGCTTACTGAGCGGGCGGAACAGCATACTTGCCGGATTTGGCGTAGAGCCAGTCGCCGCCATCGGCTGGGTTGGCGGGGTCTTTAATCACGTCATAGAGTACGGTGACGGGGGCAAAGCACTGGCGGTAGATGAGGCCGACATCGGCGCCGTGGTTGGGCGTGGGGATGTTCACGCCAAACATGAAGTAGGTGGGCGGATTGTCAATGCGGAGCATGCCGTTGTGGATCTGATTCGTGATCTCGTGAAGTCCGCCGCCGGAATACGTTGAGGTGCCGTCATTGCCCACGCCAAATACGTAATGCGGCGGAGTCGGGTTGTTTTGGTCGTAGGTAGTGTCGATGGCAGCCTGGTACGCACGGTTGATAGGCGCCATGGTTTTGGCGGCAACGACGCGGACAATGATGGAGCATGAGTTCGTCGAGCCGGGGCCGTAATTTGCGTTGACCCAGTTGGCGGCGGCCTCTCCGGTTTCGTCCGCAATCAGCTCAGCCGGGGTGGGAGGGGGTTTGACGCCGGCGCATGCGGCCGGCAAAACAAACAGCGATGTGGGCGGCGCGGCGAATGAGACTTTTGTGATGTCGACCAGCGTCATCGGAGGAGTATTCGGCGCGCCCTCCTGAGCGCGGATCACGAGGCCGTCCTTTTGGTCGAGCCAGGCCTTGAGATCGACACCCTGGGTGCTGCCGGCAAACACATGGGTCGCGATGCCGTCGAGAGTCTCGGCTCCCGCCGGCTTCAAGTCCCCACTGGCGATGCCCTTGTTCACATCGGAAGTCATGGCGAAGGGATCGCCCCAGTCACCGGAGAACGTGGCCACGCTGCACTGGATGGGGCTGGCATCGGGATTCCAGGAGGTATTCGTTCCGGCTGTGAGGTCATAAAGGCTGAAGGATCGTGAGGCGGGCGTTCCGGCCTGTGCCGGTTGAATGAAGTCGACGAGAACCTTTGAGCCGCTGCGGTAAGCGGTGGATGTGCCTCCAGTCGTTCCAACAGACTGGGTGATGACGTAGGCCGTGGGCGGCGTTTGCGCATTCAGGAGCGGGGAGCATGCAAGGACGCAAAGACAGAAGATGACTCGTGGAGTTGACATGGGAAACTTCCTCAGAGAGTGATGAATGATTCCAGATACGAGGGGCCGAATGTGCGCGAAGAGAATCCGCAAGAGAGATAGACGATGATATTTACCGGAATAGCGTTCGTCAAGACGCGAGAGATGTGCCGGCAGAACTGCCCAGGCCGCCTCAGAAGAATTCGCAGAGCCTGGCAAACGCGTCGAGCTCGATGAGGTGCTGGCCTTCGGGCGCTTGGTCGACGGCCGCGTGCTCCAGAACCCAGGTGTCCTTGTGAAAGAGAAACACCGCGTGGAGGCCGGCTGCAAGCGCGGGATTGATGTCGCTCTTGGGGCTATTGCCGATCATCCAAGCGCTCTGCGCTTCAATGTTTTGGCGAAGAACTACGCCACGGTAAGCTGCCGGATCCTTTTCGGCGACGATTTCGACGGCGGCAAAGCAGGGTGCGAGACCCGACCGGGTCAGCTTGTCGGCCTGCTCCGCGTGGTTGCCCTTGGTCATGAGGATCAGGTGGTGCCGGCTGGCGAGTTCTTTGAGCGTCTCCGCGACGCCGGGGAGCAGCTCGATCTCCTGCTCGGCGATGGTCTGCGCGAATCCGCGAATGCGCTCGCGCTTGTCCTCGGTCACAGGCGCTGGACTCAGGCGCTCGAAGCAGTCAACGAGTGACCGCGTGAAGCTCGACAGCCCGTAGCCGTGAGCCAGGATGGTTTCGCGCTCCACGGTGTTGAGAGTTTGCCGCACTTCCGCAGGCGAGTATTCGTGATGGTCGAGAAAGCTGATGAACGCGGCGATTGCGCGCTCGAAATAGATGTTGTTTTCCCACAACGTATCGTCGGCGTCGATGAGCAACGTCTGACCTGCAGGGAAGCGGGGCATGGAATGAGAATACAGGGAACAAGGGACCAAGGGACCGAGGGAACAAGAAAGCAAATTCTGCGCGGTCAGCGGAGATTGAGTCCCACCCTTCCGGCCCAAGACGCCGAAAAGGGAAGGGCAACCGCAGACGGTTTTACTAATCACTGATCACTGTTCACTGACAACTGTTTCTCAGTAGCCGGGGTGGGTGGCTTGATCGGCGTTGGGCACCAGCTCCTGGTAGATGGCGCGCGGTACGTTTGTTTGCCAATGATTGGTTGCGCGAGCCACGAGGACTGTTCCGAGGAAGAGGACAGCCAGAATGCCAACCATCGCCAGTGGCGTGACGGCGCGGCGAATGCGCGGCTGCATGGCAGCCGCGCCGCGGCCGGGCGCGAGCGAGAACCGCAGCGCTCCCTCCGCTGGGCACGAGGCAATGCAGGCCATGCAGGCTGTGCACTCAACAGAGCGGATTTTTACCAGCTTGTCGACGGGCAGCGCAGCCGGGCAGGCGTGCGCACATTTGGCGCAGTCGATGCAGGCTTGAGGGTTGCGCCGGATTTTGAGAGGACTCAGCAGTGAGGCCAACCCCATGAGAGCGCCGTAGGGGCAAAGATAGCGGCACCAGAAGTTCTCCACCAGAATCGACAGCAGGAACAATGCGGCGAGGACGATCGCCGCCGTCTGGCTCATCTGGCGGAAGAAGTTCAGCATCTTTACATCGGCAATGAGTCCGTAGGGCGTGTGCATGAACTCCGCGATCGCCGCCGCGGACATGGAGCCGATGATCAAAACAAAGAATCCGAGCAGCAGGTATTTCAGCCCGCGCAACGGGAGATCGGCCCACCGCGGCAATTGAAGATTGCGCCCGAAGACCTTCTTGCCGATCCCGGCCAGCGCTTCGGAGAATGTTCCAACGGGACACAACCAGGAGCAGAACGATTTCTTTGCGAACAGGCTCATCGCCAGGAAGGCCATGAAGAGAAACATTGCGGCTGGATGAATGGCGGGGACATGGCCGGTGAGGACGAAGTACTTGAAGTTCATGAGGCCGGCGATGGGCAACCAGCCTTCGGCGCCGGCCGGGCGCGGCACCTGAAGACCGATGCCACCGCGCTCAAAGAAGCGGACCCAGAGGTAGAACTGAATGCCGAGCCAGGCGTTGAGCAGCACGAATGCGAGTTGGACGATATGGCGGAGGCGCTGCGAGTTGTCGAGAGCGGCGCGGCGGATAAGTCGTTTGTGTGCTTTAACCTGCGGGACAACTGTAGCCGTCTGCGGGGTCATCTCGGTCGCCTGCCTCTAAGGCAAGAATAGGAGAGAGCTGGGCGCGCAGACTGTGATCCAAATCACGTTAAGAAGGGCCCGTATCGCACTCCTGGACGCTCAGGCGCCGAAGTCAGACACCGAGTTCGGTGCGAATCGCCGCGGCAATCGCTTCCGCGTGACGGCGCATCGCTTCTTCGCTCTCTGCCTCGATCATCACTCGCGCCAGAGGCTCGGTGCCGGAATAGCGAATCACGACGCGCCCCGTGTCCGTCAGTTCCGATTCGGCTGCGCGGATGGCGACGACGACGGCGGAGATCGTTTCGAGCGGCTTTTTCTCGCGCACCTTCACGTTGACGATCACTTGTGGAAAGACTTTGAGATCCGCAGTCAGCTCGCCGATCGATTTGCCAGTGCGCGCCAGGAGGTCGAGAACGACCAGTGCGGTTAGCAGACCGTCGCCAGTCGTGGCGAGGTGAGGGAAAAGGATGTGACCCGATTGCTCGCCGCCGAGAGCCGCATCTTCTTTCTGCATCATTTCGAGGACGTAGCGGTCGCCTACCGGCGCGCGCAACATGCGAATACCGCTGTGCTTCAGAGCGGCTTCCAATCCCATGTTCGACATGGTGGTCGCCACCACTACATCGCCGGTCAACATGCCACGAGCTTTCAGGTCGCGCGCGGCGATCAACAGAATAGCGTCGCCGTTGATCACGTTGCCCTCGGCGTCGGCAAGCATGCAGCGATCAGCGTCGCCATCGAAGGTCAGGCCCAGGTCCGCTCCGCGTGATTTTACTTCGCGCGCAACGAGCTCGGGATGCAGCGCGCCGCATTGTGCGTTGATGTTGCGGCCATCGGGTGCGATGTTCAGGAGCGTGATGTGGGCGCGCCCATCGCCATTCAGCCGGCGCAGAAGCTCTGGCGCGATCGCCGCCGCGGCGCCGTTGGCGCAATCGGCGACAATGTTCAGGCCGGAAAGCGAGAGCCCCGGCACGCAGTCGATAAGGAACTGAATGTAGTCGCCCTGAAAAGCCAGATTATCCTCGACCGGCGCGAAGCAGCTCGGGTCGGAGACCTTCACTTGCGCGGCGTGGAACAGGATCTCCTCTTCCATGGCCAGCTCCACCGCATCCGGTAGCTTGAATCCGTCGGCGCCGAAGAGCTTGATGCCGTTGTCCTGCCATGGATTGTGCGAGGCGGAGATGACTACGCCGGCGTGGAACCCGTGGGTCCTTGCGAGGAATGCGACCGCGGGAGTCGTCACTACGCCCGCGCTCTCGACAATGGCGCCAGCCTGGCGCAGGGCTTCGGCGAGAGTGGCGGCGATCCACGGGCCGGATTCGCGCGTGTCGCGCCCGAGAAGAACCTTGGGCCGCGCCGCAGTTCTTCTCAGCGTGTGTGCGAGCGCGAGTCCGACGCCATAGATAGTCGTTGGATCGAGAGGGGACTCTCCGGCAACGGCGCGAATGCCGTCGGTGCCGAAGAGTTTGCGTGCTCCGTTGGGGGTCATTTTGCCGATCTCTTGCCTCGTTTGCCGGTTGCGGGCGCATGAGGTGCGCCGGATGAAATGGTCTCGACGCGGCTGGTGAACGATCCGTCGGCGAGGCGCGTGGTGAGTTGATTGCCAGAGCCGATTTGCGTCGTGGAACGAATGAGCGCGCCTTCTGACGAGAGGACCAGCGCGTAACCGCGGTCGAGAACTGCCAATGGCGAGAGCGAATGGAGGCGAGCGTCGAGCGAGCCAAGACGCGATGCCGAGGACCCGATCAGCCGCTCGAGGCTGCGGTCCAGACGGGCGCGAAAGTCGGCAAGATGCTCGCGCGCATGAGCCAGTTGCTGTCGCGGGTCGTGATGCAGAACAGAGGCGGCAAGCTCGGCGATGCGATTCTGGCTGCGGCGGAGTTGGTTCACGACCGCGGCATCCATGCGCTGCGCCGCGACGTCGAGGCGCTGCTCGAGCCGGTGCAGAAGTGTGGTCACGCGCGATTCGGCGCGGCTGATGGGGAAATGCATCAACCGCTGGCGGGCCTGCAGAAGCTGAAAGCGCGAGGCGCGTTCCAGGCGATGCGATTGTGTGGCGAGGTGCTCGGCGATCTTGTGCTGTGCCTCGGTGATGAGCTCGGCCGCCGCGGAAGGGGTTGGGGCACGCAGGTCGGCGGCGAAGTCCGCGATGGTGAAGTCCGTTTCATGCCCGATGGCCGAGACGACGGGCAGCCGCGATGCGGCAATGGCACGCGCCACCTGCTCGCTGTTGAAGGCGGCCAGGTCTTCGAGCGATCCGCCGCCGCGCGCGACAACAATCAGGTCGACGAGGTTCGTCGCGTTCAACTCAGCAATCGCGGCTTCAATCTCAACCGGCGCGGATTCGCCCTGCACGGAGACAGGAGAGAGCAGGACATTGAGGCCGGAATGGCGGCGATTGACGATGTTCAGAAAGTCGCGGATGACCGCTCCTGTGGGCGAGGTGACAATGCCCACCGTGCGCGGAAACATGGGCAGGGGTTTCTTGCGCTCGGCGTCGAAAAGGCCCTCCAGCCTGAGCCGCTCCTTCAATTGCTCGAAGGCAAGCTGCAGCGAGCCTGCGCCCACCGGCTCCATCGTCTCCGCGACAAGCTGCATCTGTCCGCGCTGCTCGTAAACGCTGACGCGGCCGCGAACCAGCACGTGCAGGCCATCTTCAGGCCGAAATCGAAGAAGAACGGCCTGACGCCGGAAGAGAACGATCGGCAACTGCGCATCTGCGTCCTTCAGCGTGAAGTAGACGTGGCCGGATGGCGCGGGGCGGTAATTTGAAATCTCGCCCTCTACCCAAATGTCGCCGTATTCCTGTTCCACGAGCTCGCGCACCTGCGCAACGAGATCGCGCACGGGCCAGATGCGGCGCGACGGACGCGGCTCTTCAAAGCGGAGGCCCAGTTGCGGCGTCTCGTCGTTTTCTGACGCGAATGGATCGCGGGAAATCACTGTTGATGAGTTTAATGGTTCGGGCGTCAACTGCTCGATTTGCGGCTCTCGATCATGGTCCGCAGCTCCGCTGCCAGGGAGGCGAGATGTTTGCCGGAAGAAGCACTGAGAGCAGAATCTGAGGAGAACGCGAGCTCGAGCTCGCGGGCTATATCGGTTCCGTGCGTCAGGTTGAATGTGCCTAACACGCCGGCCAACTTGTGTGCGGCTGCTTGTGCAGCCTCGCGGCCCGAATCGCTGAGCGTCTTCGCGGTTGCGGCTTCGGCCGCGGCTTCCGCCGCGGCTTCCAGAGTTGCAACACGCTCGCGGGTTTCTGGCAGAAATTTCACCCAGATGCGGTCCATCGCTTCTCGAAGGGCCGCGTCCGGGGGAGTTTCGGGTTGAGCCGGAGTTTTCATCGGATACAGCGGTTACTCCCAGCCCAGCGCGCGCGAAATCTGCGTCGAAAGCGTGAGCGGATCGAAGGGTTTGAAGAGCACGGCCTCGACGCCCAAGTCGGCAAATCGCCGCTGGTCGGTGCCCTGCACCTTAGCCGTGAGCAGCAGCACCGGAATGCCAGCCGTGGCCGGATTCCTGCGCAGCTCTCGAAACGTGGCAGGACCATCCATCCCCGGCATCATCACGTCCAGCAGAATCGCATCGGGGTGTTGCTCGGCGGCGCGCGCCACGCCCTGCGCTCCGGAGCTGGCTTTGATCACTTCCCAGCCAGCCACGGTTTCAAGGCTCAGCGAGGCTACCTCGCGAATGTCGTCTTCATCGTCGATGATCAGAATCTTGCGGCCCACGGCGGATCTTCCTCACATTCCATTCTCAAGCGCCGCCGCAGCGTTGTCGATGGCGCCCATCGGTGCTATTGGTTTATGGATTTGGTACCGCCGATTCGGGCAGCGGGGCCTCTTCAGTCGTACGCCCCGAACGCAGCATGGTCAGCACCAGAGCCTCCAGTTGTTGCGACTGCACGCGCGTCTTGGCGAGGAAATAGGTGGGGCCGAGGGTGAGCTGGCTTCGCTGCTCCGCTGAGAGCTCGCGGCCGGAGTAAACCACCAGGGGCAGTTGGGCGAGGCTCTCGTGCTGGCGCAGCCAATCCGCGACATTAAAGCCGTCTCCATCGGGAAGTCCAATATCAAGCAACATCAAGTGCGGCTGGAAAGTCGAGCAGGCCTTGATCGTCTCCTGGAGCGAATGCGCGGTTTGTACCTGGATGCTGTCGCGGGCGAAGACTTCGCTGATGACATTCGCCAAATCGTGGTCGTCCTCCACGATTAGGATTCGCGCCTTTTCGCCCGACCCACAAAGCACGCGCGCCAGTTCGGTGAGCAGAGCGTCTTCACGGAGCGGCTTGTGGACCCATCCATCGGCGCCGGCCGGCAACTCCCGCGGATCCTCGGGATCTTCCACGCTGAGCAAAACTACAGGCGTGCGCGCGGATGCATCCATCCGGCGCAGGAGCGGCAGAATCTCCCAGCCGTTCATGCCGTCTAACGCAGTATCGAGAAGAATGGCTTGCGGGTTATTGCGCGCCGCGGACAAGGTCTGCTGCACCGTGGCTGCCTGCACCACAGAGTAGCCATGCCGCGCCAGTTGCGCCGCGATCCGCGGGCGCGAATCGGCATTGGCGTCGGCCAGGACAACGGTGCCGTGGCCCGGTTCCAGCTCCGTCCCACCCGGAACGGCCGCGGGAGCAGGATGATAGGGCAGAAAGATGCGGAAGGTGGAACCGCGCACTGGATTGCGCTCGGCCCAGATGCGGCCCGAGTGCTGCAACACGATGGTTCGGCAGATTGCCAGTCCGAGGCCGGTACCACCCTTTTGCCGCGAGTCGGATGCGTCGACCTGCTGGAAGCGGCCGAAGATCGCCTCCAGCTTGTCGGCGGGAATTCCGCGTCCATGATCGATGACTGAAAGAATCACGCCGGTCACGCCCGGGCGCAGCATCACGCTCACCGGCGAGTTCGGCGGCGAGAACTTGACGGCATTGGAGAGCAGATTGGTTACAACCTGCAGCAGGCGGTCAGAGTCGGCGGCAATCTCCACCTTGGTTGAGTCGTGAATCAACTGCACGCCCGCAGCATCGGCCATGGGCTGCATATCTTCGATGGCCTGCGTGACGACGTCGGCTAGTTGCACGCTGCGGAAGGCAAGCGGCTCGCGCCCGCTCTGGATCCGCTCCAGATCGAGGATGTCGTTGATCAGCCTGACCAGCCGATCGGAATTGGTGAGGGCGATGCGCAGCAGATTCGTGGCCTTTTCGTTGGCCTCGCCGAGAATGCCCGAGCTGAGCAAGCCCAGCGCTCCGCGGATGGAGGTGAGCGGCGTGCGCAGCTCGTGGCTCACCGTAGAGATGAACTCGTCCTTCATCCGGTCGAGGGCATAACGTTGGCTGATATCGCGAAAGCTCAGCACTGAGCCCGAAACACGGCCGTGCGCGCGGATGGGAGTGAGAGCATACTCGGAAGGGAAGTAGCTGCCGTCGGCGCGAAAGATGTTTTCTTCGCCGCTGGCTGCGGTGGATTGTGTTGCCGCGCCGCGCAGCGGACATTCCTCGCTGCATGCGCGATCTGTCCCCGCGGCGCCGTGCAGCAGTTCATGCACCGGCTTGCCGATCAGCGCATCCACAGGCGCACCCAGCAGCCGCGCGGCGGCGGGATTGGCAAAGGTCACCTTTCCCTGGCGGTCGAGCCCGCAGATCCCTTCAGCCACCGCATCCAGCAAGACTTCCTGTTGGCGGCTCAATTCCTCGGCGCGTCCGCGCTCCTGTGTCCGCGCCAGCAATTGCCCCAGTGAAGCCGCCGCCGTTTCGATCGCAGCCATGGCCTCGCGGTCCTCGCGCAGCCGGAAGGAACAATAGAATTCCAGCACCGCCAGCATCTTGCTGCCGGCGCGTACCGGCACCGCCCAGCCGGAGACCATCTCCTGTTTGAGCGCCACTATCACGCGCCCGGATGCGGGCGCATCTTCCAGGTCGGTCGCCCACACTGTACGTCCCTCTCGCCATGCGCGCTCCGGCAACTCGCTTGTCCCCGTCAGCGTCAACCCCATGCTGCCCTGGATCAGTGCCTCCGCGTTACGGCCGGGCACTCCCCATGCCGTTCCAAATTCGAGATGCTTCTGCTCGGCGCCAACCACCCATTCGATGGCCACATCCCATCCCTGCGAGATGCACAGCGCTTCAAGGATGCGCATGGCCGCCGACTCGCCCGATGTGTTTTCTCCCACGATCTGGCTCACTGCGGGTTGCAGCGCCAGCCGGTTCTCGCGCTGCTTCTGCTGCGTCACATCGCGCATCAGGCAGCGCACGGCAAGAGGAACGCCCGTCTTCTGACGCCGGCTCAGGCTCAATTCCAGTTCCAGCAAGCGCCCGTCCAGCGTGTGGTGGCGCAGTGGAATACGGTCCACCATCTCGCCATCGAGGGCGCGGCGGAAAAGCGCTGCTACCTCGTTCCTGACGCCTTCTGAGAACAGCTCTTCAAAGGAACGCAAATCGAGCAGCGCCGCCTGGTCCACTCCAAAGCACCGCTTCCACGCCGGATTGGCATAGAGAAACTGACCTGCGGGGCTTAGCGTCGCGATCATCTCGGTGGAGTGCTCGAACAGGTCGCGGTACCGCTCCTGCGACTCGCGCTGCGCCTGCTCGCGGTGCAGGCTGTCGGTTTGATCGACGGCCACGGCAACCATCCCCGTGAGCTCGCCCAGCGCGTCGCGCAGCGCCGAGATGTGCAGCATCACCGGAATCTGTACGCCGTCTTTGCGGCGCACTTTGGCGTCAAAACTCGGAACCGCGCTCGGAGGCAGCATGCGCACGCATTGCATGTACGCCGCCATCAGCCCGGCCCGAGTGGCCTCTGCCGGCCGCTCCACGCGGCACAGCTTCTGCATCTCCGCCACCAGCCGCTCCGCCTCGCCGGGCGCAAGAAGCTCCACGGTGCCCCACCGTTCCAGCAGCTCGGCGGCACGGTAGCCCAGCACGCGCTCGGTCGCTGGATTGCAGTAGATCAGCCTGCCGCCTAGGTCCACCGCGACCACCGCCGGACCGGCCGAGTCCAGGAGTTCCCTCAGTCCTTCGGCGATTGGCTCCGCATCCAGAGCGGCTCCGGCGCGCAGCCGCCGATTCAACAGGAGCGCAAACAGACCCGTAGCCACTACGGCCGCTACCACTGGCAGCGATTCCCATCGGAAATGGGGAAACAGGCGGGCCAGTGCGGCTCCGACCGAAATGGCCACAATGGAAAAAGGCAGAATCAGCCAGAGCTGCGAGACCCCGCCATGCTCCGCCGGCGCGGGCTGCGTTTGCTCGGTCAATGCCTCCGGCCGCTCGCTCATCGGCTCCTCATCCAACGCCTGACTCGAAACTGCGCAACCTTGGCCCTGACGCCAGTGCTGCCGCCGCCATCCATCTCGCCCGGGGACGCTGACCAATCAGCGTCATGTGCCACGGGAAACATGCCTATGCGCCACGCGCTCCAACCGCACAGAGAGGCCTTTCGCGGACGGCAGCGCGATTAGCAGGTAGTATATTCGTTTGATTTCAGACTCTCTAGGCAAATCGGCCCGCTGCGGCTTGAAATGAAACGCTCCAGTAACCACCTCCGGCTGGGCCCGTCCTCCCGGTGTCGTGTTGTGGCACGCGTTTCAACCGTTCCGACTTCACCTGCCCGGCAAAGCCCGCCGTATACTGGCTGCATGTTCCATCCATCCTGTGCAGTCCGCTCGCTGCGTTTCGCCGTGTCCGCTGCCGGCTTGTTTTGTCTCGCGATCACAACCCCGGCCGCTCACGCGTGGGAGCACGAGGGCCACACCATGATCAATCGACTGGCGGCTTCCACGCTTCCGGCCGATGTGCCCGCGTTTTTGCAAACGCCGGCGGCCATCGATGAGATCGAGTATCTGGGCCCCGAACCCGACCGCTGGCGCTCGCCCGCCGAGCCGGAATTGGTCGCCGCCCAGGCACCGGAGCACTTCATCGACCTTGAGATGGCCGACGCACTTGGCCCGCTGCCCCACAAGCGCTTCGACTTCGAAGCCATGGTGTTTGCCGCCGGCCAGCGCCCCGAAAAGATCGGCCTGCAGCCCTGGGAGACCGATGAAGTGTGGGAACGGCTGAAGGCTGCGATGCGCCAGTATCGGACTCTAGCGGCAGCCGGCCAAGACACAAAGCCCGTCGAGGCGGCGATTATCTTCTACGCCGGTTGGCTCGGACATTACGTCGGCGACGGCTCGCAACCTTTGCACGTGACCGTTCAGTACAACGGCTGGACCGGCCTCAATCCGAATGGCTACACCACCGGCCATCAAATCCACCACCAGTTCGAGGGACCGTTCGTCGCGGCTAACATCCACCCCCCCGACATCAAAGCCAAAATGACTCCGCCTACAGTCATTCAAGGCGATATGTTCGACGCATACCTCGCCTATCTGCGCCACACAGCCACATACGTCGAGAAGGTCTATCAATTGGATAAGGCAGGCGGGTTCATAGGCGCGGGGACGCAGGAGTCGCGCGACTTTACCGCCGCGCGCCTGGCCGCCGGAGCCAGCATGTTGCGCGACATGGTTTATACCGCATGGATCGATAGCGCCCAGCCGGTACCGGATCCGTACGCGAGGAAGTAATCGCCACGCATCGTCCGTAAGCAACCGGAACCTGACCTTTGGCGTCTAACCCGACAGTTATCTTCCCCAGGAGTCCTGCTGCGCGTCTGTTGCGGACCGACGCGAAGGAGAGCCGTAGCGAGTGAAACGGCCAATCACCCGATCTCCGCTTTTGGGACCATCTCATGTTCGCTGTGCCGCGATTCTCGTCTTCATAGATTCATTCTGTCTTCATTTTTCGTCATCAGCGCACAAGGGAGCCTCGCATTGGCCGTTGCCTGGCGGCGCTCGCTGCTGTGCTCTGTCTCGTGCCGTGGGCAACGGCGCAGACAGCGGTCACGACCGATCTGTCCGGCCCGCGCCCGCTCATTACGCTCGCCGTGGACGACGCACAGCACACGACACTGCGGGGGAACACGCATCCGCTGGTGCGCAGGGCGCTCGACCAGGGCGCAGCCCCTTCAAGCCTGCCCATGAAGCGCATGATCCTGGTGCTCAAGCGCAGCGCCGAACAGGAATCGGCATTGCGCGAGTTGCTCGACGGCCAACAGACGAAGGGTTCGCCGAACTATCATCAGTGGCTCACGGCGGCGCAGTTCGGCAAGCAGTTTGGGCCCGCTGACAGCGACATTGCAGCCGTGAAAGCGTGGCTCGAAACGCACGGACTCAAAGTGGACAACGTGTCGAATGGGCGCACGGCGATCGAGTTTTCGGGGACAGCGGGCCAGGTTCAGGACGCGTTTCAGACGACCATTCACAGTTACCTGCTGAACGGCGAACAACACTGGGCCAATGCGAGCGATCCATCGATTCCGTCGGCGCTGGCGCCGGTGGTCAAAGGCGTGCTATCGCTGCACAATTTTCCGCGTCATGCGCAGTTCACGCTGGCGGGAGCGCAGGCGCAGGCATCGAAATCGGGTTCCGGTGAGCCGCTTTACACGTTCAGCTCAGGCACGTCGACTTTGTACGGACTCGGACCCACGGATTTTGCCACGATTTACAACGTGCTTCCGCTGTGGAACGCCGGGATCGATGGAGTCGGGCAGACGATCGCCATCGTCGGCGAGACGGACATCAACCCGAGCGACATCGCTTCGTTTCGCAACCTTTTTGGGCTGCCGGCAAACCCGCCAAACATCATCGTGAATGGGAGCGACCCGGGAATCAGCCCCGGAGACGAGCCGGAGGCCGTTTTGGACGTGAGCTGGTCGGGAGCCGTGGCCAGGAACGCAACGATCGACCTTGTGTCGTCGGCGACCACCAGCACGGCTCTGGGCGTGGATCTGTCGGCGCTTTACATCGTGGACAACAACCTGGCGCCGATTATGAGCGAGAGCTACGGCGAGTGCGAAGCGACACTGGGGGACGCGGGAAATGCATTCTATAGCTCGCTTTGGGAGCAGGCAGCGGCGGAGGGGATCACGGTAGTGGAGGCCGCGGGGGACGGGGGCTCCGCGGGATGCGACGACTTCAACTCCGAATTGGAGGCCAGCGACGGGCTGGCGGTGAGCGGCTTCGCCTCGACACCCTACAACATCTCGGTGGGCGGCACGGACTTCGACCAAAATGCGAAGACTGCCCCGATCTACTGGAGCGCGACGAACGCCGCCAACACCGAGGCTTCGGCGCTGGGGTACATTCCGGAGACGACCTGGAACCAATCGTGCGCCGGGCTGGGCCTGAGTGGGGGAGTGAGCCTGTGCACCGCGAGTTCAAATGACTTGAATATTGTGGCGGGAAGCGGGGGCCCGAGCAGTTGCGCAACGGGCGGCGACAGCGGCGACTGCGCCGGTTACCCTAAGCCCTCGTGGCAAACGGGGACGGGCGTGCCTCAGGATGGCGTACGCGACGTACCTGACGTTTCGCTTTTTGCCAGCGCGGGATTCAATGACAGCTTCTACATCATGTGCGAAGGGGACTTCACACCCTTTGGAGTGATCCTAGGCGCCGACACCCCATGCAGCCTGAGCAATCAGACGTTTGTAGGCCTCGGTGGCACGTCCGCAGCGGCTCCGGCGTTTGCGGGAATCCTGGCGCTGGTGGAACAGAAGACCGGCTCGCGCCAGGGAAATGCGAATTACGTTCTCTATAATCTTGCCGCACAGCCCGGTGCGTCATGCGATTCGTCGACGGCGCCGGCCAATGGAAGCGTGTGCGTCTTTTACGACATCACCAAGGGGAACGATGCCGTTCCGTGCACGGGAACGCTGGATTGCGGGTTTGCGCCGTCAGGCGGAAGCGGCGGGTACGGCATAATGGTGGATCCCAGCAATCCGACGGTACCGGCGTGGACCACGACTGCGGGGTACGATCTGGCTACGGGACTGGGCAGTGTGAATGCAACGAACCTGGTGACGGCGTGGAACAGCGCGAGCTTTTCGCCAAGCGCGACGACGCTGGCGAGCCTTACGCCTGTGAGCCTGACGCACGGACAGGCGGTGAGCGTGAGCGTGACGGTGGCGGCCAAGAATGGATCGGGCACGCCGACCGGAGCGGTGTCGCTGATGGCCGCAACGAACGGGAGCACGGTCGGGGTGACTGACTTTGCTCTCGTAAATGGAAGCGCGGTGGGAACGACAACTCTACTGCCCGGCGGGACGTACAACGTGACGGCGCACTATCCCGGCGACGGCACCTTTGCCGCCAGCGATTCGGTTCCCGTGCAGGTGACGGTGGGCAAGGAAAACAGCCAGACGACACTGTCGCTGGAATCGTACAACACGACAACTCGTACCTTTTCGCCGGCAAATTCGGTTCCCTACGGGTCGATCTTTTTCCTCCGCGGCGCCGTTACGGATGCAGCGGGCATGTCCTGCACGCCCAGCCCGCAGCAGACGCAGATCGCGTGCCCGACCGGAAGCATCAACTTGACCCAGGGCGGCAAGGCCGTGGATGCAGGAAGCTACGCTCTCAACACGCTGGGACTCGCCGAAGACCAGACACTTTATGGAGAAGTATCAGCCGTTGGCAGCTACGTCATCGAGGGGCAATACAGCGGTGATGCGAGCTACAACCCCGGCAACCCGGCCACGATGAACCTGGTGGTGACGGCCGCACCGACCGGGATGGATTTGCTGGAAATCCCCAATGCCGCTCTGGAGTACAACCCAAGCGGTCCCCCCTACTATCCCATGGACTCCGGACAGACGTTTACCGTGGAGACCGCAGTGACGGCGTATAGCGTGCTCTCTCCCCCCACGGGTAACGTCGCATTTTTCGAGAACGGCGCGGCGGTATTGGGAACGGCTGTGTACTTCCCATTCAGTGGCAGCCCCAACCCATGGACCTATCTCAATGCAAAGTTGACTACGTCCATCGATACGCCGGGGACGTACACGATTACGGCTTCCTATCCCGGAGACGGAAAATACATGGCCGCGCAGACTTCGTATTCGGTCAGCGTTGTTGTGTCCGATCAGACGTTCCAAATTACTCCACCGATCCCCAATGTGACCGTCACGGCGGGGCAAAGCGGGACGACGAACGTGACCCTGACCGCAGTAGATTACTTCGGCGGGGTGGTCAACGTGACCTGCGCGTTGCCGGCTGCCATGACGGAGGCGACGTGCCCGGCAAGCGTCGCAGCTCTGGGCAATAACACGACTGCCACCGCCCCGTTGACGATTACCACGACGGCTCCGCATGCGGTGACATCGAGCGTAGCTAAGGGCAGACAGCCGTATGGCCTTGCTGTGCTGGCATGCGTCTTTCTCCTGCTGCCGATCGGTTTCAGGCGGAAGCTTCCGCTCTTGATGCTGTTGGTGGTTTGTGCGATTGGGGCGGGCGGCTGCGGCGGAGGAAGTCAAAAGCAGCAGGACCAGGGAACTCCCCCGGGAACATACACGGTGACGGTGACGGCGGCGTCAAGCAACATCACGCGCACGGCGACGTTCACGGTGACAGTGCAATAGCGAGACCCCGCCCGGAAGGATCCAGGACACGACACTCCGGAACGAGGAGCTCTGTAGAGACATCAAAGCCCACCGGGTCATCACTCCGGTGGGGCTTTGGTATTACCAGTAGGACGCTGCCTGAGAAACTAACTTAAGTATAGCGGAGCGTTCTGTTGTGCCTCGACGAAAGCCGGTAAAGGGAAGCGCCAGCTCAGTCGCCGGCTTCGGCGGATTTTAGGACGGGAATGCGGCGCAGCATCAGGTTGAGCGCAGCCGTCATCAGCAAGACCGCCGGAATGGCGGCAACAAGCCAGGCCAGCAGGGCCTCGCCGGCCAGCCCGCTCATTCGTGTGGCGAGGTTAAGAGCGGAGAAATGTTCGAGCGCGCGCGGCGCCAGGAACTGCGCTGGATGCGCGGAGAAAATCCATCTGCCCAGCCGCACAAAGGGAACGATGAGCGCCAGTTGCAGGGGCATGGCGGCGTAGTTCGCGGCCTGAATGACAGGCAGATTCAAGCGCAAGGCCAGTGCCAGCCCGGCGCAGAGAACCGTGGGAATTCCAACCACCGGAATGCAGCCGACTGCGAATCCCAGGGCCAGTGTCAGCGACAGGCGGAGTGGCGAGATTCCCTGACTGAGCCAAAGAACCGCTTTGCGCTTTGCCGCTGCCGGAATCCTGCCCACCGTGTCCTCCACGCCGAATATCTTTCTCTACAACTTAGAGACACTTGAAACGGCGTTTGGTTTTCCTGGGATGAAACTTTTGTAAACGAACCAAAGTCGTTATGAGGTTGGATGCGGCCGGTCCGGAATGGTTACTGCGTTTTCCGATAGCACAAACGTGTTACCCCACGCCGAGACCTGCGCAGTGCGCTTCGGGGAGTTATCGTCCCATCCGGTCTGCGGTACACTTGGACGCGATGAGGGTCTTTGGCATCGATTGCGGAACCGAGGTAACCGGCTTCGGCGTCGTTGATTCCGGCGAAGGTCCGCGCGATGAGCCACTCCAGTTCCGGGCGATGGGCGCGATCCGCTTGAAGAAGACGCAGGCGTTGCCGGAGCGCCTTGACCAGGTCTTCAGGGAACTGACTGCCGAGCTGGAGCGTTGGCGGCCAGATGCGGTGGCCATCGAGGAAGTTTTTTACTCCGTCAATGCCAAGTCTGCCCTGAAACTGGGCCAGGTGCGCGGCGTGGCACTTCTGGCTGCGGCCCAGCAGCGCATTCCGCTGGCCGAATACGCTCCCTTGAAAATAAAATCGAGCGTTGTGGGTTACGGACTGGCAAAGAAGGAGCAAGTGCAATTCATGGTGGCGCGGCTGCTTGGATTGGCCCAGTTGCCTCAACCTGCTGACGCAGCCGATGCCCTGGCCATCGCCATCTGTCACATTCACACCGCGCAAACTTTGGCGCTTCAGGGGACCAGGCGATGAGAGCGTGCTGGCTCGTTGCTGCCGCTTTCACGCTCGCCGTCCAGCTTCATGCTGCGCCCGCGGCCGATCCCGTCGTCCAGGTGGACTTCTCCAATCCTGAACTGTCGCCCCCGCAATGGACGCTCGTCCTGCACGCTGATGGCAGCGGCCATTTTCGCTCTCAGATGGGCAGCACCCCCAAGACAGGCCTGAAGGAGATCGAAGCGCCCAACGTCGATCGCGACATTCAGGTGAGCAAGGAATTCGCCGGACGCGTCTTCGCAGCAGCGCAGAGCCACAAGTGGTTCAATGCGCCTTGCGAAAGCCACCTGAAGGTTGCTTTCGAGGGTTGGAAGACATTTACCTATGACGGACCGTTGGGCCGGGGATCGTGCACCTTCAACTATTCCCGCGACAGGGAAATCCAGGCGCTCGGCGAATCCATGCAGGCGGTAGCCGAGACGATTCTTGAGGGTGCACGCCTCGAGGTATTGTTGCAACACGACCGCCTGGGCCTGGATCAGGAGATGGAATTCCTCACCCAGGCCGTTCATGACGGCCGGGCACAGCAGCTCTTCGCCATCCGCGACATTCTGGAACGGCTGGCCCAGGACGACGACGTTCTCGAACGGGTGAGAAAACGGGCGCGAATTCTATTGGATCGCGGCCCAACTTAAATCTTTGCACTCAGGCGACTTTTTCGCTTTAGTTAGTATCCAATTAATACAGGGCTCCCGATGTTTGGGGTGGGTCGCCACAGGGCGATGGAAAGGCGGGGTGCCATGAGTTTCATCAGAAATCGCAGTTGGGTGGCAGGACTGGCAGCGGTGGTCCTAGGGGTGGTGTGTTTGGGGCCCTCGTTGCGAGCGCAGGACCAGGGGCAAGGAACAGGTCAGCCGGCGCGCGCAGTACGCCTGAGCTATGTGGATGGCCAGGTGACCCTCGCGCAGGGCGGGCAGGTTCTGGCCCAGCAGGCTGTGGCTAATACTCCGCTGTTGGAGGGCATGCAACTGTCCACCGCCGACAGCGGGAAGGCTGAAATTCAATTTGAAGATGGCAGCGTGGCCCGGCTCTCTCCGGACAGCTCCATGACACTGCAGGTTTTGAGCGGGTCAGGAACGACTGCCGTCGCTCAACTCTTGCTTAATGGCGGTCTGGCCTACTTCGAATTCCAGGGCGGAGGACAGGCTGGCCAGATGAGCGTGTTGTTCGGCGATGCTCGACTCACGACCAGTGGCTTCACCGTGCTTCGCGTCAGCATGGACAATCCTCCCGGCGAAGTGGCTGTGTTTTCAGGAAACGCGCATCTCGATGCCGCCAACGGCGCCGTTTCCGCTGACTTGCATGGCGGCGAAAGCATCGCTCTGAACGGCGCCAGTCCGGCCAACTATCAGCTCGCGGAGTCACTCGAGCCCGATTCGTGGGACTCATGGAATTCGGACCGCGATCAGGCGCTGACTACCGAGGCTGCATCGCAGACCGGCGCCTCGACGAATCTGGGCGAAAGCCAGAACCCCGCGTGGAACGATTTGGACGCCGATGGCAACTGGTACGACGTGCCCAATCAGGGCTACGTGTGGTCGCCCAACGAGGCTGCGAGTTCAAACTTTGACCCATATGGGAACGGGAACTGGATGTGGACGCCGGGTTACGGCTACCTCTGGATATCGGGCTACCGGTGGGGCTATATGCCGTTCCAGTGCGGAGCGTGGAACTTCTACAACGGATTTGGATGGGGGTGGGCGCCGGGCATGGGCGGATGCACTCCCTGGTGGGGAATGGGCTTCTACGGAGGCCCGAACATTGGTCATGGACCGGCTGGATATCGACCGATTCCACGCCCGATTTTGCCGCGCCATCCCATTAACCCGAGGCCGGTGGCGATGATACCCGTCAAAAGAAGTCCGGTGATCATCAGCTCTACCTTACCGGCACGAAACAGGAATACGCCGGTGACCATCGGAGGGAGTACCGTAGTGCCGCTTCGTCCGTTGCCATCCCGGCCGGTCTTCGAGCGCACGCCATCGAATGCAGGGGGAAATCAGACGCAGCCGGGGTATCGGCCGACAGCGCCGGGCGGTGGACAAGGGGCACCGAATCGGCCTGGATACAACCTCAACCGCCCCGTGGCGCAGGAACCCACCGAGCCGAACCGGCCGGCGCCTGCTCCAATGAATCGACCGGCGCAGCCGCAGCCAGAGCCGCGCCAAGCGACTCCTTACGAGCCGCCTCTGCAGGTTCCGATGTTCCGGAGCCAGCCGGCGCCAACTCCAGAGAACCGTCCAGCCCAGCCGCAGACGGATCCGGGACAAATGTATCGTCCTGAGCCGGCGCCTGCTCAACCTCCGGCTTACCAAAGCCAGCCGGAGCCGAGCCGTAATTCAGCTCCGCCACGGGCGAGCTACTCGGGCGGCGGGTCAGGGAACCATCCATCCGGCGGCGGTGGCTCCTATGGTGGAGGCTCGCCGCACCCTAGCGGAGGCTCTTCCGGCGGAAGCGGCGGCGGTTCGCACGGCGGAGGCGGAGGTGGCGGCGGAGGCGGCGGCTCGCATAGCGGTGGCGGCGGCGGCGGAGGCGGCTCCCACGGTGGAGGCGGTGGCGGCGGCGGCGGCGGCGGCAAACACTGAGACAGGTTTTCGCCGGCAGGAATCCAGGTGAATGGTCAGAACGCTCCGCGCATGCGCGGAGCGTTCTGCATTGGGAGAACTTTGGCAGGAGAGGTGACGACCCTGCTTACCTTCGTGCGTTGGGGCGGAGAATCCGAGGTCGCAAGTTGGTAGTCTAAGAGATGTGAATGCCGAGCGAGACACGCGTTTGCGGGTCGCGGCGATTGGGTTTCTCAATCCCGCTCCGCTGATGTGGGACTTTGAACATGCGCCGCTGAACGAGGAGTTGGCTCGCCGCTACCTGGTCGACCGCATGACGCCGTCAGAGTGCGCGGCGCGGCTCGCCGATGGACGGGCCGACATTGGACTGATTCCCATCGCCTCGCTGGCCACAACGCCAGGACTGCAGATTCTGCCGGGATGCACGATCGCTTCAAAGGGCAAGGTGCGATCGCTCATTCTGGTGCATCGCGCCCGCCGGCAGCCGAGTGAACTTCGCTCGGTGGCGGCGGACACCGCGAGCCGGACAACTCTGGCCTATGCGCGCATGATGTTCCACAAATGGGGCAATGCGGAGGTTCCGTTTTTGCCCATGGTCGCCGATCTTGACGCGATGCTCGAGCGCGCCGACGCGGCGATTCTCATTGGCGATCCCGCGCTGCTGGCCCTCGAGGAGCGGAATAACCAGTTCGAGCGCACCGGCGAAGAGCTTGTTTATCGCGACCTGGCAGAAGAGTGGCGCGCGCTGACGGGGCTTCCTTTTGTTTCCGCGGTTTGGGGCGCTGCGCACGGAACAGCTTTGGACGAGAGAGTTGTTGAGGACTTCATTCGCTCGCGCGATCACGGGCTGGCCAACATCGATGCGCTGGTTGCCGAGTGGTCGGAGCGGTTTGCCATTGCCGAGGAGACGATTCGCACTTATCTGACGGCCAACATCCACTACGTGCTCGACGAAGAGTGCGTTGAAGGGATGCGCGGCTTCTTCCGCATGGCAGCCGAATATGGAGTTTTGCCGCCGTACACGGTCGCCGTGCAGGAGCTTGCGGCGCGCTGAAGCAGCGAGTTAGCAAGTCGGCAAGTTAGTCCGCCGCAGCGGACAAGTTTGCGACAAATCTCCGCCGAAAACTAAAACCTCAAAAGCAAAACTGTGAAACTGTGAAACTGTGGCTGCAAGTTGTTGATTCTGAAGGCTCCACAGTTTCACAGTTTCACAGTCTCACAAAATGGCATGGGGGGGTGGGGTCTGCGAAAGGGTAGGGGGTGGGTAAAAGCAGGGACCAAGGGACCAAGGGAACAAGGGACCAGGAAACAGAAAAGCGGTGAACGGGGAGGCAGGGAGTAGGGGGTGGGGTAGAAAGACAGGGGGTGGGTGCCGAAGGCAGGGGGGTAAAGGCAGTGGTTAGTGGGTAGTGGTTAGTGGTTAGAAAGGCAGAGAAGCCGGTGGTCAGTGAACAGTGGTCAGTGGTCAGAAAAACGGCGACTGAAGAGGCAGGGAGCGGTGGGGCAGTGGATCGAGAACCGGAGATCGGGAGTCGTGGACCGTGAACCGGGGACGGTGGTGGGGCCGTTCTTGTCTGGTCGTGGATCATCTGGTCGTCGATCGCCCAATCGCAAATCATAGGACCATTGTGCGCCAAACGGGTGAAATGATCGGCAAACTTGACAGAGATCAGAGATCAGGGGTCAGGGATCAGAAAAAGAACGACTTAGGGGCGAGGTGGGCGGCTTTCGAGATGGCTTGTGGGCTTGACAAGAAAAGACAGGGGTCGAGGGCAGTGGGGACATCCCGTCTGGCCCCAGGTTCCCCCAGGTTCCTGTCCCCAGGTTCCCAGGTTCCGATACTAATCCTACGAGAGGCGTTCAAGTCGCGTTCAATTTGCGCCTTGCCCTCCTAGATGCACGGCATGTCATCCGTTGACCGATTACACTACTGCCATCCCTTATTGATAGGAGCTCTGCAGATCCCAAATGAGAGAGCGGCCCGCACGGCAACCCCTGGATATCGGCGAGCCGGATAAAACGCCTTTTGTCCGGTTTGATGCCGGGATCGTATACCCCCCAAACAATATCTACCTGGCAGCACAGACCGTCATAGACAACCTGAAGATTCGCAACGCTGCAGAATTGTTCAATTCGCTTATCAAAAAGGGAATGCTTCGTGGACAGTACCGAGTGCTACTGGACTCGACATGGTATTCAGTCTTCAACAACTTCTTGCATTACCACGCTAGAGGAGCCTCTAACCAGCGCTCATCAATCGATTCCTGCGTCCGCGCATTGCAGATCATGGTCAAGCGTCCCTGTG
>Ga0224555_1000810_pt1 | contig 47548 bp, 41 predicted proteins | sample 714S23034metaG_FD_180687 | JGI IMG/M metagenome (GOLD analysis project Ga0224555, IMG submission 180687) | Peat soil microbial communities from Stordalen Mire, Sweden - 717 S2 30-34 | ecosystem: Environmental > Terrestrial > Soil > Wetlands > Peat | place: Sweden: Norrbotten County, Stordalen...
TCAAGAAGAAGGAAACGCCGACCGAGCTTAAGAAGAAAGCCAGGGACCAGTATGTTCCGTTCGTGAACGAGAGCGTCAACGTTCTCCTCGATATGGTGACGCTGGGGTCAGCCCTGCGTGCGCCGCCTGTGCTGCACGCCGAGGCTGGTATACCCGGACGTTGAATGCATGACCGGATGATAAGCAACTAAGAGCACGCACATTTCTTCCTGAAAGTGAGCGTTTAGGATTTTTCATGGACATGCTTTCTTTCCTCTGAAAATAGAGATCTAATATATTGATATTATTACACTCACAATAAATCCTGTCGGCAAGGTCATTTTCATTCTCCTTTGTGACAGAATACTGTCATGTATGTTTCAATCTGTAATAAACACCATTCACTCCATATTTTTGCGATTTATATTTCATTGACAGGCAAGGATGAATTTCTTATAAATTAATTATGAATAAGCAGGATTTTAAGTGAAGAGTGAAAAACGGGCATTCTGAAAAAAAGGAGGAATGAATCGTTATGTACGAAAAAAGAAAGGCGCCAAGACTGAAGCAGGAGAATGAGGTTACTATAACTGTCCTCTCTGGAAGACACAATCTTCCCAAAGAAAAAGTCATACATAATTTAAGCAAAGATGTCTCTGCTTCCGGAGCCAGAATTCAGGCCCATCTGTTTTTACCCATTGATACCCTTCTCAAGATAGACATTACATTAAAGACTGTGCAGCAGATGATAACAGTCATGGGAAAAGTAAAATGGATTAAAATCATCTATGAGGATGAATCTTATGAGGCAGGCTTGGAATTCGTCAATACCTCCAGCGAAGCGATCAAGAAAATTGGGGATTATATCTCGTGGAAACAAAATAGTAACAAGTCTTAATCCGCTTTAAGCATACTTGTCTAAAATTTCTTTCTTCCTTAATCTAGCATCCATCAATTTTGGTGGACATACTTTCTTTCAAGTAGTAAGTTACAGACAGGTTGGTCATTTAAATTGAAGAAGGTGACGTTATGAAACAGTTGAGAATATTTCCCCTTATTTCGTGTTTTGTCATCGTCTTGTATTTTTTAATCATCTCTTTTTCTAATATTTCTATCGTGGAACAAACAAGTAAACAAAAATGCATTAGTTCTTGCACCAGCAATCGGGAAGTCTGTTTTAATATAAATACAGATAAGAGAATGTGTGAAGTGGAATTTCAAAACTGCGTTGCCACTTGCAATTCAGAAGGCGATTCTTCTTCATCATGGCATTTTGTTGGTCTCAGTCTGGCAAATAGTAAAATATACATTAATTAACATAGTCTGCCACACAGAATGTTATGAGGTAGCTAATGAAACTTTTAAAAATACTGAAAAGGTTATTTAGTTCTCGGCGGTATCATCGTTTTTCTGTTGATAAAGGAGTATTGGTGGTAATCGAACCCTATGCCGGCCAACAGGTGCAGGTACTTGATGTCAGTGCACTTAGACAAGTGCAGATGCTGAATATTAGTGAGGGAGGTTGCGCTTTTATCTATCAAGGTTCCAGAAAAGACTTGGAAGCATCAGGTTTTCTCAGCCTTCAGTTCAAAGATATTCTCTATCTTGAACGCATGGCTTTCGTTACCAAATCGGACAGTCTTTTTTCCGATTCCAATGATAAAAAAGAACAGCTCCGAATAAGAAGTGTTGAATTTCAATGGAAAGGTGTCTTAGACCGGGAAAAGCTCAAGGAATTTATCAAACAAAATGCCATTGCCCGTACATAATAATCTTTTCCAATTAGTTTTCCGGTAGCGATTTTAAATGTGGATAATTTTTATAACTATCCTAAAACAAGCACAGTGATAGTTAAACAGGATATCTTCCTTAAGTGTCACAACCAGATTTTTCATCTTCATCGTAGATTTCAATTGGTGTTCGTGGTAGACGACGCTTATAAATAAACGTTTGGAAGAAATTTTCGGTTTTTCCACATTAGACATCTACTATTTTTGCAGTAGTAACATAAAACAAAATGGAGGTATTAGTATGAAAAAGCGTTATGTTTCAATTATGATGTGTATAGCAGTTGTCGCTTCGTTTTTCTTTTTTATCACAGCGGCACCTACGATAGCTGGCGAAAAAGCTGATCATCCCCGGATTGTCAAAGCCATTGATGCCATTGAGGATGCAGAAGCTTACATGAAAGCGGCACCTCACGATTTTGGCGGTCGCAGAGCGCAAGCCATCGCAGACTGTGATAAAGCCCTGAAGCAGCTCAGAGAAGCCCTCAAATACAGGATATCCAAGACTTCAAATACAAAGGTGCAGGTGAAATCTCCATTGCTGTATATGAATACAGGATGAAAGCTGCGAAAACTTGACCGTTTATTTTTCGTCCATGAAGAAACAGAAAGTGTCTTTTTTATAGTTAACATACGGACGTTTTTCGGATGGAGTTTACTTTAGAAAAACCTGTAAAAAATATCATTATAAATGATTCCGTTAAATAGCATACACTGAAAATGACGGAAAATTAATAGCATCGAGAGTGGCCAAAGTTATTTTCAAGAAAAAAGAAATTAAGCCGGCTGAGGTAAAGCCTGATTCAGATAAAAAATAATTAGTTGGAGTCCCGTAATTATAAAGGGTAGTAAAATAAAACAAATTTAAGAAGGAGGATTTTAAGATGAAGCGTTTAGTATTGTTTGTTGTAGCATTGGTTTTCGTATTTTGCACCACCGCAATGGCAACTGAGCCCATGGCAGCTCCGACAGAACAAACTGTAGCAGCCGAAAAGGCTAACACTAAGGTAGATGAAGCGAAAGTAAAGGCTGATGCGAAGAAAGCAAAAGCTAAGAAAGCTGCCGAGAAGAAAGCTGCTGAAGCACCTGCTGAAGCATCCGCAAAATAAGGTTGTAAAAACTTTATTTGGTTTTGAAGAAGGGATAGGTAAAACCTGTCCATTCTTTTTTTGTTTACTACACACAAAAATCTTGACTTCATATGGTTTACCATAGAGTCATACAAAGAAAAGGCTCCATAATCTTGCAGCAATCATGGAGCCTTAATTTTTTTCGGAATCATGAATTTTTATATCCTTATTTTGTCCTCATCGTTTCAATGACCACCACCTGGACCACTAGGACCTCCATTAGGTTCTCCAAGATCACGACCTCTGGGAGTTCCACCTCTATCATGTTTATCAGGACCTCCATCTCTGCCACCTTCATTCCGCCATGGCCAACATCCTCCAATAGATACAAGCATAATCACTAAAGCCATTGCCAGCATAATGATTCTCTTCATAGCTTTCTCCTTTAATAAGAACGTGTTTTTTTATATGACTAATGAGAATATTTAATTCTTTCAAAATCTGTATTTTTTCGGTCCCTCATTAGTCGTCTTATTTCATACATGATTTCAAATTACCATCGACGAAGAAATAAATCAGAGCATCTGCTTTGCAATTACTATTGGATATGGTAACATCCGTATACAAAATACAAGATTCTAATTCACCGTTGCTATAAAAACTGATAATACTATCGTTTTTACATGTGATGTTATTCACATCGTAATTATCTTTGAGTTGGCAAGATTTTAGTAATCCATTGTCATGAAGAACGACGTTTGCACCAGGATTACAAATTGATTGATTAGCGGCGTAGACATTAAAACTAACTAATAGTGATGTTATTACTAAAATCTGGAAAAACAAAGTCTTTATAATTTTCATAAAATATCGCCTCCTTTAGCTGTTTACCTTAACTCATCCTGACTCAATTGTTACGTTTTAAGTCGATTGATAATTTTTTCTCTAGTTATTGACCTATCCTAGATATTTATACCACATGTTAAGTTAGCTTTCAGCTATTTTGATGGTTCCCCAAAAACTATACCAGCTACACGTTTAGTTTTCCATTTTTTGATTATTACGAATCGAAAAGTTATATGAATTGGGAAAATAAGAAAAACAACATTTAAGGAAGAAATATTTAGTTTCACAAAACTTAATGTTAGCTAAATAATTTCTTACTTCCTGTAATCCACACATTGCTGCCTTGAAAAAATATTCAACATTACAATTGGTAATTATTATTTGCTTTTATCTTACGAGTCCGTACCCACTTTTTTACATGCCATATTCCAGATATCCTCGATGGTTGCAAGTGCATAATGCTTCCCTGCAAGTTTTCCATAACAATGTACAAAGAAGTATTGGCTATCAATGCGTATAGGCATCCTATTCATTATTTTTTTAAATTCACTATGACAAGGAATTATATGTATTTTGTGAGTTTTGGTATGCTGAACAAGTTATTTATTAGAAAAAGTTCTCCTATTCAAAAGATAAGGGGGCAAATCTTTATTTGACTCATCTTGGCAATTCAGGGAACGTTATAATAAATTTAAGTCAATATAGTTTTAATACCAAGTAGCTATCAAATATTAAAAGGTTGATTTACCGGGCATAATACCAAGTAAGCTTTCAAAAATTTATATATTATTTTTTGAAAGCAACTTGGTATAACTATCCTTTCATCGGAGTATTTTTTTGCCTGCCGCCCGCCAATGTGCTGGATTTCAAATCAAAATCATTAATGCACTTTTTCGACAATTATGATAATAGTGTAAACGTATAAACGGAGGTGTTATGCGTAAAATTATCGTTTCCATCTTTCTTATTTTAATCTTTCTTTGTTCCACGGCAATGGGCGAAACGGCGGCGGATTGGTTTTATAAAGCCAATGCATTATCGGATGGCAAAAAATATACCGACCCGATAAAGGCTATTGAATATTTGAACAATGCTATCAAAATGCAACCCGATGACGAGACCTACTACTACAACAGAGGTGTTGCTTACGATAACCTTGGACAGTATCAGCCCGCTATCAAGGACTATAATCAGGCCATTAGTCTAAAACCGGATTATGCCGAGGCCTTCTACAACAGGGGGACTATTTATAGTGAAATCGGACAGTATCAACGCGCCATCGAAGACTTTAATGAAGCCATCCGCCTGCAGCCGAATGATGCCGAAGCCTACCACGGCCGGGGATTTGCTTACGACAAACTTGGCCAGTATCAGCGCGCTATCGAGGACTATAATCAGGCCATACGCCTGCAGCCGGATTATCCCAAAGCCTACAACAACCGGGGAATTAATTATTTATCGCAGGGCAACAACACGCTTGGCTGTTCTGATGCGCGAAAAGCGTGTGCATTGGGAAACTGCAAATTGTTAGAAATGGCTAAAGGCAGGGGTGTCTGCCCTTGATTTGAGGGGGGATCTGAAACGGATTACAAGGGGCAATCATCATTTCTGACAACTGCCCACCACTGAATCGTTGCAGGTGAAAGGTGCGCTGATCTTCACATTCAGGCTCTTAATTTTCTACCGGACACCATAGGTAGATATTTGATCCGTATCGCCAAACTCCTTCCCCGCATCAAGTTTATGTTTCATCCAGAAACTGGTCATTCAGGCTTTCAACTCACTTACTCTCCGCAAAGACAGAAAAATATGTTTTGCAAAGCACTTTTTTTCTATTGACAAATGCAAATATAGTTGTATTATACAACCATGCAAACAAGAATGAACAATCAAAATACGGAACTGATGGAAATATTCGTCGGCATGTCACAAGTAACGCGCTGCTGCAGGCAGGATGTGGCCTTTTGCGAAGGCGTTACCTTTCATCAATTTATGATCCTCGATGCCATTGCGATAAAGAAAGAGATGCAGATATCTGAATTGCATAAGCTTCTGGCTGTCGAGAAAAGCACAACCACCCGTCTGGTAAATCCATTGATTCAAAAAGGTCTTTTAAAGCGGGAGAAAGCTCAGCACGATTCTCGCGCGGCAACGCTTATCCTGACCGCGGATGGCAAAAAGATTCATCAAAAAGTTTCTTTATGCCTGGCCGGTTTTTTCCAAAAAGTTACGCAAAATATTCCGCAGGATAAGAAACCGCAGATATTAGAGGCTATCCGGATTTTTATCGGGGCGATTAAAAATTCGGCTGCGGATTATAGTTGCTGTAAGTCACGGGTATGAAACCCCAAACCAAGCTTTGGGAACTTATTTTCGCAGCAAGATGGGGGTCTTCAACCCTCCGCCTTTGGCGGGATTGTTCCCAATAGTTTATTAACTATTGGATAGTTCGTCCAACAAATGTCAGTGCGCTGCGCTTCTGAAATTTGGGACTCACTACGACTTACAAATTTTAACGCGTGACCTTTAGGTTATGCGTTTCACTTTTAAAATTTGAGTCTCACAAATAAAGAAATTTTTTCAGAGGTTACATTTATGAACAATATGGAAAATAATTCCAGTCCAGGAAATAAAATTATCCTGCCTGTAATTACGTCTGCTTCATCATGTGATTGCAGCACCATTGTTGAAATGCCGCATCACCCGCCAAGGCGTGATCAATCTTTTGTTGTCGGCTTGATTCCAACACAGGCAGGTGATGTACCGCAAGTGGCGGCACAATTGCGCTGGACGGATCACTGGGGAGCGATCAAGGCCCGATGGGGCGTTGGCCGCATGGATTATATGATTGACCCGGGCTTGTACGCGCTTGGTAATCCCGACAACGCGTCGCCGGTATTGGTTACCGCCAATTATAAAATGAGTTTCGATTACCTGCGCCGGGAGATGTCCGGCAGAAACGTCTGGATATTGGTATTGGATACAAAGGGAATTAATGTCTGGTGCGCCGCGGGCAAGGGAACTTTCGGCACGGAAGAATTAATCAAAAGAATTGCGTCGAGCGGCTTGAAAGAAATTGTCAGCCATCGACAATTAATTCTGCCGCAACTGGGAGCATCGGGAGTGGCCGCCCACACCGTGAAAAAGATTTCCGGTTTCAAAGTATGTTACGGGCCGATCAGAGCAAAAGATTTAACGGCATATCTCGATTCCGGAATGAAAGTAACTTCTGAGATGCGGATAATGACTTTCCCCTTGAAAGACAGAGCGGTGCTTATTCCCATCGAGTTCGTCGCCGCGGCAAAACCTTTTCTGATTATCGCTCCTGTTCTTTTTATTATCGGCGGTATCGGCGGCCCCGACGGCTTTTGGGCCAATGCAGCTAATTATGGTCTGTTTGCCGTCATAGCGCTTTTGGGCGCTATTCTGGGCGGCGCGGTGTTCAATCCGATTTTACTGCCCTATCTGCCCGGTCGCGCCTTTTCCATTAAAGGTTTTTCCATCGGAATCATTATTGCCATCCTCCTGCTTTACATATGGGGCATTAATTTACAAACGTGGACGGGGAGACTAGATTCATTGGCCTGGCTATTAATAATTCCGGCAGTGGCAGGATATCTGGCCATGAATTTTACCGGCTGTTCTACTTACACTTCTCTCTCCGGAGTAAAGAGAGAAATGCGCTGGGCGCTGCCCACCCAGATTGCGGCAAGTGTGGCCGGTTTTGTAATCTGGATTACATCGCGATTAATTCAATGAGACTTGGCCTTGTTCAAGGCAATGCCGCAGAAAAAGGCCATAGTCGAATTGTCCTAAGCAAATGAAATGAGTCGAAGGGATATAGGAGTTTAAAATGAATAATATGACCTATCTTAAAGATGTCGTTACTCTACAACTGGATGAAAATAAATGCACCGGTTGTGGAATGTGTCTGGAAGTCTGCCCACATGAAGTTTTTAAAACGAATGCTTCTCATGCTGTCATTAAAAATCGTGATGCGTGCATGGAATGCGGGGCTTGCAGCCTTAATTGCCCCTTTGGCGCTATTTCCGTGCAAGCCGGCGTCGGCTGCGCTAACGCAGTGATCAACTCCATGCTGGGACGAAAGAACAGCGAATGTTCGTGCAGCGTTGAACCCACCGACTCAAAGGTAAAGCAAGGCGGGTGCTGTTGCTGATATATGGTTTACAAATAAATCCATCTCATTGCCAATTTACGCCGATTGACTCGCCATTGCTTTCTGAACAAAACTATGTCAAAACCTTCTAAAAGAGGTGTCAATATTTTCGGGGGCAAGTCATAGTAATGAACCATACAATATAAAGGAAAAAGATTATGATCAAATATACGGAAAACCAAATTGAAGAGTTGGATAAATTTTACAAACATCCGCGAAACCTCGTGGATTTGTTTGAAGACACTGCAGCCAAATGGGGTGATCGAAACGCCATTGGAACCAAAAATCTTGAGACAAAACAATACGAGTGGATAACCTACGAACTTCTCGCCGAAAGAATAAATAACGCCAGGAGCGGCCTTCACCAACTGGGCATAAACAAGGGTGATGGAGTAGGCGTTATCATCGGAAACTCCGTCGAATGGTATGTATTGGAAAACGCATCACACGGGCTCGGCGCAATGTTTGTGCCGATGTACGAAAAAGAATTAATGAAGATATGGCAATACATAATAAGAGACAGCGGACTAAAATATCTTTTTGTTAAGGATGAAAAACTTTTCGAGAAGATAAAGCATTTTAAAAATGAAATCGAAAATTTAAATGAAATCTTCATAATCTACGGCGAAGGTAAAAACAGCCTCAAAGCGCTGGAAGAAGCCGGAGGTAAAAATCCGGTAAAATCATATAAGCCTCATTGGTCGGAGCCGGCCGAATTGATTTATACTTCCGGAACCACCGGAGAACCCAAGGGCGTCTGTCTTTCTCACGGCAACCTGTCGGCATGCACTCAGGCCGGTTATCACATCTATCCTGCCCTTAATGAAAATTCCACTTCTCTGGCCATTCTTCCCTGGGCGCACAGCTACGGACTGAGCGCGGAGCTGCACAATTTCATGCTATTCGGCGGAGCTATCGCACTGATGGAATCGGTCGACACGCTGGCGGAGGATTTTCTCAAGATCAGGCCTACATATCTCATAGCAGTGCCCAAGGTTTTCAATAGAATCTACGACGGGATTCAGGCAAAAATGCACGCAGAGGGCGGACTCAAAAAGATGCTTTTCGATATGACGTGTAGGGAAGCGGCAAAATGCAGGAACAAGGCGAATAAATCGTTAAAATTAAAAATACTCGATAAAATCGTATTTTCAAAAATCAGGGAAAGATTCGGAGGCAGGCTTACCGGCGTTCTTACGGCCAGCGCGGTAATGAATCCTGATATAGCAATGTTCTTTGCCGATCTCGGCATACCCACTTACGACGCCTATGGGTTAACCGAAACTTCACCCGCAATTACAATGAATTCACCGATTCTGGGGAACCGGTACGGATCAGTCGGCAGATGTGTGGAAAATATGCATGTAAAAATTGACAAATCAGTAACTGATGACAACAGCGATGATGGAGAAATTATAGTTTACGGCGCTCATGTAATGATGGGCTATCACAATAAGCCGGAGCAGACCGCACAAATCATGATGAAGGACAATTGGAAAGGCTTTCCCGGAATACGCACAGGAGATCAGGGCCACATGACCGACGACGGTTTTCTCTATATTACAGGCAGATTTAAAGATGAATACAAACTTTCCAACGGCAAATACATTCACCCCGAATCCATTGAAACCGACATCAAACTATTACATAACATCACCAATGCATTTGTATGGGGCGAAGGCAAGGCATACAATATCGCCGTAATCGTTCCAGACTTTGCTACAATGAAAAAAGATGACCGGATCGCCAAATGGGCACAGGGCCACCCGCAGGAAGTTGTAAAGGATAAGAATATCCATGATTTTTTATCAGAAGAAATTAAAAGGCATCTTAAAAAATCATATGGAGGATATGAAATACCTCAGAAATTTATATTTGCCAGCGAAGATTTCACTCTGGAAAACGGATTAGTAACCCAGACCATGAAACTTAAGCGCAAAGAGGCCATGAAGACTTATCTAAAAGAAATAGAAAAACTATACCAAGAATTATAAAAATGCGCCCATATCCTCCGATGACAGAGGATATGGGCGCAATACGGCTATCTCATTTTTAGGATTTTTGTAAAACTACCATTTACTCCTCATTCATCGCGTACTCACCGTTCAAAACGGCAACATACTTTTCCCATACCTTGTTATACTGCTCGGGATTCGGGACTGCTTTTATGAGCATGATCTTGGTGCAGTATTCCCTCTGCTCGTCTTTGGAACTGTGGTTGCCATATATCTGCAGAGCAAAGTGAGCAAAGTCACGTATCATGAAATCGAAGATCTGATTCAAAATATCCGAATCAAGTCCGTCGAACTTAGCCTGCTCCAGAATCAGTTGACCGTAGACAACGATGGAAAACATCTCGCCCACCGGCAGGGACCACGAGGGGTCCATATCCTGCACCTTGTCCGGGCCGGCCTTCTCCAGCATCTCCTTGAAGATCTCGATCTGTTTGATGAAAGTCGCCACATTCGGTAGGCCCTTGTTGGCCTCGAACACTGGTTTGTAGTCGTGGAACTGGACTTTGCCCAAGCCCTTCGTGGGACCCTGGTTGAAAAGGAATGAATCATCCTTGAGCGAAAAGTCGGGTGCCGCAGGGGCATACTCGGTCGGGGTGAAGAAGTAGTTCTTCATGAACTTGCGGATGAGCTGCACGTTCACATGCACTGTGCCCTCGAGCTTGGAAGGTCCGCGCACGTCGGCTGCGGCCATGTGGAAAATGGTGTCCTTCTCGAAACCCTTGGCGGCGATCACGTCCCAGAGCAGGTTGACCACTTCTTCGGACTGCAGGGTCACCTTCATCTTACTGGTGGGATTATAGAGAAGATAGCGACGGTCATTCTCGTTGGCGCCTCGGAAGTAATCGGTGGCGCGACGCTGATAGATCTTCATGCCCAGCAGACGAAGCCAGGCATCCATGAAATTCTTGCGCACATGCGGCATGTCCGTTACCTTTACGCCGTAGAGTATGCGGTTGGAAGCGTGCGTGATGGCCTCATAGAAACAGTGCTCGGAAATACCGATGGAGGCAGGACCGATGTTGAATTTGCCGATGTTTACAGTATTTAGAGCTGAATCCCAGGCATGGGAACCTCGGGAGAGGATATCGTCTTCAGTTATGGGGTAGTCGTGCAATGCGAAGTTGGATACGTACTCCTGATGGGAGATGACGTTCTTCTTCAGCTCATAGGCCTTGTTGCGGTAATTAGTAACAAAGAAGGTGTAGTCATCCGTGCCGTCCTTGACCTTGCCCAGAGTGGAGACCATCTCGGCCTCGTTACCATTGCCGATATAATACTTCTCTCCGTTGGCCACGTATGTGCCATCACCCTTCGGGGTTAGCGTTGCCTCCACAGAGTAGATATCAGCGCCGTGGGTTCTCTCAGACAGGCCGAAGGCAAAGATCGCTCCTTCCTTGAGGAGCTTGGCCGCTTTCTTTTTTGCCGTTTCATTCGGGCTCATCCAGATTGGGCCCAAGCCCAGAATGGTTACTTGGAAGCAGTACCAGTAGCCTAAGCCATAGAAAGCCAGCAACTCGCTGTACTCGCTGTTACGTGCTGTGTCCCAGCGGGCATCAGGATCTCCTCCGGCATACTGTTTGGGGGTGAGCAGTTTGGCAAATATCTGCTCCTTGCCGATGAAATCGACAAACTCACGATACCAGACCTTTTTGTTGTAGTCGTCGAGGAGTCTGGTCTTGCCCATCTTCTCGAAGAAGGCAATGGTCTTGTCCATAATGGCCTTTGATCCTTTGTCGGCCATAAGACTCTTGTATTTTTTCGGTTGCAGTAAAAAATTCATATCTTTCTCCTTTTATTAACGATGCTTTTTTTCGCACGAATGCGATTTTCATATTTTCATGGCACCTTGCGTCTTGGCGGTTAGAAGTATAAGGATAAAAATGTTTTCGTGTCAAGGTGAAATAGATTTCAGGACGACCAGACGATCAAACCTCAAGGCGCAGAGGAATTACTATAAATATAATAAAAACACAAATAATTTTTAACTAGACATAAAATTTATTAAAGCTTAAACAGCGGTTAACAAATTAATATTAATTATAAAATTTATTTATTTTACAACCTAGTAAAAAAGTAATTTATCATAATTTATTATCAATACGGATGAACTTGACATGGATGTAAATTAAATTTATACTTCGCCATCTTTTAAAAAGGAGGCAGGCAGTGAAAAAATTAACGGCTACCATTTTATGTATTCTTTTCCTATTTCCAACTTTTGTGTTTGCTAAAAAAGTAATACCAGTAGTATCTCCCATAGAAAAGTTCAAGAAAAGCTTCCCCAAAAATAATTTTGAAAGCATAACACCCACAGCGATTAATGGAGTGTACGAAGTCTATACCGGCAATCAAATTTATTATTACATGCCGAAAGACGATGTAATTATTTACGGCCCTTTAATTTCCAAAGACGGAGTAAATATCACCCGGGAAAGCAGTCTAAAAAAGATGGCGCAAAAGATGGCTAGCTTGCCTTTGGATAGCGCTCTTAAAATCGGCAATGGAAAAACGACTGTCGTGGAATTTATTGACCCCAATTGTCACTTTTGCCGTGAGTCTTATAAATTTTTTACTCAGCATAAAGATGTAACCATCTATGCTTTCTTTTTCCCGTTGTCTAAAGAATCGGCAGACAAGACCAAATACATTTTATGTTCAAAAGATGTGGCCAAAGCTTATGATGATGCTCTGAGTGGAAAGCTTGATAATACTCAACTTGCTGCATGCACCGATAAAAAAGTGGATGAAACAGTTAAAGCGCACATGAAGTTTGCTTCACAGATCGGACTCAGAGGAACACCATTATTTTATATCAAAGGCCAGGTAGTTGACGGATTTGATCCTCCCACGATTGAAAAACTTTTAAAAGACTAGGCGGGTCATTGTAAAAACAGATGGCCGTTCTTCTTTAAGGAAAGCGGCTATCGAATCTTCGCACCTGTTCGTGCTTCGCGGTCAAATGTCAGAACGGTAAGACCTTTATCCGTATCGGTAGCTAAAAGCATGCCGTAAGATTCCACGCCCATTAATTTCGCCGGCTTTAAATTGGCAACTATTACTATTTTTTTACCAATTAATTCCGCTGGAGTGTAATCTTTGCCGATACCGGCAACAATTGTTCGCTCTTCACCGATATCGATTATAAGTTTTAAAAGTTTATTGGATTTTGGAACAGACTCAGCAGCCAGAATTTTTCCCACACGTAAATCGACTTTGGTAAACTCCTCATAGTCAATCTCCGGCTTTAAATCAATTACCGGGGCTTTTTTCTCCGAAGTTTCGCTTTCTTTTTCCTGGCTGATACGCGGGAATAATGATTCGCCGCGGGTTAAAGGACTGCCCGTGTTTAAAGCATCATCTTTGCGGATGCCGGCCAAATCCAGCGCGCTGGATTCATCCACTCCAATTTGCCGCAAAATTTTCTCCGCGGTTTGCGGCATAAAAGGCGTGAGCAAAATAGCTATCGCCCGTAAGGCAGCCAGCAAATTATACATAATCGCTGTTAATTTTTCCTTGTTCGCCGGGTCTTTTCCCAAAGTCCACGGTTCATTCTCGACAATGTATTTGTTAGTAACATTGATAAATTCCCAAATGGCAATCAAAGCTTTATGCAGGAACATATCATTAAAACTGGATTCGACTTCCGTAACTGCCTTTAGGGCAGCTTCGTGCAGAGCTGAATCTTTCTTTTGGGGATTGATTTCCGGCACCTTGCCGTCGCAATACTTGACGGCCATGGTAATGGTGCGGCTGACCAGATTGCCCAAATCATTGGCCAAATCAGAATTTAACCGCTGGACAAAAGCTTCCTCGGAGAAATTGGAATCCAGCCCGAATACCATATCCCTTAAAAGAAAATAACGAAAAGCATCCAGACCGTATTTATCCTTTAAATCAAGCGGCCGGACAATATTGCCAAGGCTTTTGGACATTTTGCTTTGATCTAAGTTCCAATAACCATGCACATTCAAGTGCCGATAAGGTTCAATACCGGCCGCCTTGAGCATTGTCGGCCAGTAAATGCCATGCGGCTTTAAAATATCTTTCGCAATGAGGTGCTCTGCCGCTGGCCAGAATGTTTTAAATTTTTCTCCGTCAGGATAATCCAGAGCGGTAATGTAATTAATTAAAGCGTCAAACCAGACATAGGTTACATAGTTTTCATCAAACGGCAGTGTGATACCCCACTGCAATCTAGTTTTAGGTCGCGATATGCAAAGATCTTCCAGAGGATCGCGAAGAAAAGCCAAGGCTTCATTTTTATATCTTTCCGGGCGAATAAAATCAGGGTTTTCCTTGATGTGATTAATCAGCCAATCCTGATATTTGCTCATGCGGAAGAAGTAATTACTTTCCTTGCGGTACTCCGGCTTTGTTTGATGATCAGGACATTTTCCCTCGATCAACTCTTTTTCCATATAAAATCGCTCGCAGCCGACGCAATAATGTCCTTCGTAACTACCAAAATAAATATCACCGGAATCATAAACTTTCTGCAAAATGTAACGCACTGTTTCGATATGGTTAGAATCTGTTGTTCTGATGAAATAATCGTTGGTAATGGATAGTTTTGGGCACAAGTCGCGAAACTGCGCGCTGATTTTGTCCGCGTATTCCTGGGGAGTTACTCCGGCCTTCTGCGCCGCTTCAGCGATTTTATCGCCATGCTCATCGGTGCCGGTAACAAAAAAAGTGTTCTCTCCCGCCATCCGGTGATATCTGGCCAATACGTCGGCAACAATTGTCGTGTAAGCATGCCCGATATGCGGCGAAGCATTAACATAATAAATCGGTGTTGTTATATAAAATGATTTTGGCATATTAAAAGAATCCCTATTGTTAATTATTGAAAATTGTCGAATTCATCCATCTTTTCCAATTCCATTGTCTGCTTGTCTTCCTGTGCTTCATTACTGTTAGCCTTAGCAACTCTTGGGCATTTTTTCTGTCCGGCGTATCCTTCATGTTCGAAAGCCAGACAACACATCAGCCTGCCGCACAATCCGGAAATTTTTTCCGGATTAAGCGACATGCTCTGTTCTTTAGCCATTTTGACGGTAACTCTCTCCAGGTTTTGCAATATCCCCGCACAACAAACCATCCGGCCGCAAATGCCAATACCTTTTGTAATGCGTGTTTCCTGACGGGCGCCGATTTGTTTCAACTCTATCCGTATCTTAAATCTTTGGACGAGGTCTTTGACCAATTCACGGAAATCAACTCTGCTTCCCGCGGTAAAGTAAAAAATAATTTTGCTCTTTTCGAAGAGGCAATCCACATCAATCAATTTCATGGAAAGCCCTCTTTTCTGAATTTTTTCTAAACAATACTTCCAGGCCTCTTTTTCCAACTTCTCGTTTTCTTCTCTACGTTGCATATCTTCCGCTGTTACCTTGCGAACAACTTCTTTAAGATTCGCCGGCACATCTGACAGCGGACATCTTTTTACATCATTGGCAACAAATCCCAGCGACAAACCATTATCAGTATTGACAATAACCTGATCACCTTTGTGAAGAATGAGATCGGCAGCATTAAAACTATATATTTTGCCCTCTTTTTTAAATTTAACTCCAATAATATTTGTAAGCACTATGCATCCTACCTGATTTTTTTAATCACGGGTATAAAACCCATGGCGATCTTAATTATACCTCAAGAAGCTGGGCATTATACCCTCCGCAATATTGTCCCACTAAGCTTCGCACGTGGGATAATTCCATTTTCGCTTCGATCCTATAGTGACCTCTAGGTTATTCATTTCATTCGCTCTCAGCGAATGTCATTAAAATTTAAGTCTCTCAATAGTTTAACTTAAATGCCATTGTTTCCAATGTCAATGATTTGTTGACATTCTGCTCGATTATATCCCCCGCCCGCTCCACCAACGCGATGTTCTGAAGAATTTGCCCGCCGGACAAACGTGCGGCCTGAGTTGAAATAAAAGAAAAATTGTCTTGATTGACCAACATTTCGTTTTTTTGAGTTTCTTTTAAAACCAAAGCATCACGGAAAATAGTGCTGAGAATATTTAGTCCTTGTTTGATTTCCTTTTTCCCCTGTCCCAAAAAAGACGCAAAATTAATTAAACTAAAAGGATCATTTCTCCGGGTAATGGAAAGCAATTTTAGAAGCTCTGTGCGATAAGCAACTATATCATCTTCATTTAATTCCATTGCTCGGCCAATTGAACCACCGGACAACCCGGCCAAAAGCAAAGCTCGTTGATTATCCATACCTGTTCGATCGACAAGAAATTTTGCCACTGTATCAAAACGCAATGGGTTAAAACGCATGTGCTGACAACGCGAAATGATCGTCGCTGGCATTGAGTAAGGCCGGGCTGCAACCAAAATTAATATATTGGACGGAGATGGTTCTTCCAGTATTTTTAAAAGCGCGTTTGCTGCCTGATCATTCATTTTGTCGGCATCATCAATAACAAACACCCGCCGCCTTGCTTCCAGCGGTTTACATTTCATTTGCTCCTGAATTTCGCGAATAGCATCGATGCGAATGAATTGACCATCGGCTTCGACAAAAAAGACATCTGGATGAATCCCTCGCTGGATTTTCCGGCAGGAAGAACATTCACCGCAAGAATCATGAAGAGCATCTTCCTTTCCACAGTTAAGAGCCTTGACAAATTCCTTGGCTAAAGTTTTTTTCCCAACGGCGGGAATGCCACTAAAAAGATAAGCGTGCCCTATTCGTTGTTGAGCCAGAGCTTTTTGGATAATTTCTATTTTTTTTTCATGACCGTAAATATCGTGAAAAGACATAATCAATTTATAATTTAACGGGAAACTTCACCCAAAGTTATTTTTGCAAGTTTATCACGGGTATGAACCCCAAAGCAAGCTGCGGAAACAGATTCCGCAGTAAGCTGCGGTGGTTCATACAATAGTCCCACGTCGCTTCGCTCCTGGGATAGTTCGTCCAGCAAATTTCAGTGCGCTACACTTCTGAAATTTGGGACTCATTAAATTGGAGTTTCAACAATAAAATCAATAATATGCCGGCGTACTTCTTTTTGAATCGTATCAACATCACGCGCCGCATCAATTAAGCGGAAACGATCCGGTTCATTTTTGAAAATATTGAGATAAGCTTCACGAATTCGTCTATGAAAATCAATATTTTCTCTTTCAAACCTATCGGTCGAAGAAGGTTCCTTAAGGCGATTATTCCGCGCAGTTGCTCTCTGCAGCCCGATTTCTACCGGCAAATCAAACAGTAAAGTTAAATCCGGTTTTAAAAGCATTGATGAATAGTCGTTGACTAACTTGATAAAATCGTGATCAAGGCCGCGCCCGGAGCCCTGATAGGCATAAGTTGCATCGGAAAACCGATCGCACAAAACAACTTTGTTTTGTTTTAATGCCGGCATGATTATCTCCCGGACATGTTGTGCCCGAGCTGCACAAAACAAAAACATTTCCGTCTCCGCGCACATATAATAATGCTCCCGGTTAAAAAGGATGCCGCCGATTTTCCGGCCAATGTCAGTCCCTGATGGTTCCTGAGTAACGAGAAGCGGAACATTTTTTTCAATTAAATATTCGGCAACAAGTTTTATTTGAGTTGACTTTCCCGAACCCTCAATACCTTCAAAGGTAATTAACTTCTTCACTGGATCAACCTCTCACGCCTGATCTTGGAAAAATTACTTTACAGCGGGGCTGTTGAAAAACGCTAATACCCTGAAGGGCACGACGCGTCTGCTGTGTTGCGCTGTAAACCGCACCGCTCAATGTATATCCATACGTGTGACCTTTCGGTTATACGCCTCGTGGTTCGTTTTTTTGCGCACCTTGTATCTGAACATTTTTGAACAGCCCATACATTGCCCAAAATACCCAACTCGATTTTCATTAAAATAACAAGACGTATTTAGTGGTAAGTGAGTATGGTTTGTAAGTAAATGGAGAAACCGGAAATATATCCGACTGAATACGGATTTATTCCCAGTTATTAGTTTGCCATAAATAAATTATTTTCCATCCCCGGACACAATTGCTTCCACCGGACATTGATCTACACAAGTTCCACAATCGGTACAAAGTTTAGCGTCAATAACATACTTATCTTCGCCTTCAGAAATTGCCTCCGCAGGGCATTCGCTTTCACAAGAACCGCAAGCTATGCATTCGTCAGTAATCACATATGCCATAATTCATTATGCTCCTTTTATTAATAATTATTTCAACAAAATTGAAGTTCACTAACAAGTTCGTTGTCAGAGAATCTTTGTTAATAAAGACCAATGATGGTTGTCAATTCATTTAACAGAAATCAAATTGGTATTCCCATTATCATAAACAGCAAAGATAAAACAAGATCATTTTGCCAAAGCCATTGCCGCAAAGACTACAAACTATTAAACAGCGACTACTTCTTTTATATCCGGCACTTGAGTTTTAATGATTTTCTCTATCCCCATCTTCAAAGTCATTTGGGACATGGGACAACCATGACAGGCGCCGGTCAACTTCACCTTTACTATCCCATCTGCGCTGACATCTATAAGTTCTACATCCCCGCCATCCGCCTGCAGACTGGGCCTGATAAGATCGATAGCTTTTTGCACCTTTTCTTTCATTTAATTTCTCCCTACTCGGTTTAAATTTAATGAGACTCGCTGAAAACTAATCCCGACTCGTCGGGATGAAGTTTGAAGCGTTAGTCGTAATGAGGCTTAAACTTCAAAAGCAAAGCGCATTGAAGTTTTTTAGCCGAATTATCCAATAGCCTTTGGCTATTGGAAATTATCCCGTTATGCGGAGGGTATGAAACCCGTCAGGGTTCATACCCGTGATCCTTTTCGCCCGCTCGCTCAATGCGGCATGGAAACAATCATCTTGCGAATAACATCGCGGGCAACTTCAGGCAAAGTAGGCTTGATCACGATATAACTTTCCTTTATATCATAGCCGGCTTTCCACATTAATTTACCAGTGGAAGCTTCGTATAGTTTCATGGTCATGCCAACCATCGCCACTTTTTCATCCTTCTGGATAGTATAATCCCACCCATCAACGGATACCAGCAAGAATGCGTCAACTTTGGCTAATTCTCCAATTTTTTTGCTTAATTCAGGATCAGAAAAATTAACTGTTTGCAATTTAGAAAGATACTCAGTCATCGCCTTATGTAATTCTTCATTGGCCAGAAGCTGACTGTTCAGGCTCTCCGTATCCATTATATTGGCAAACCACTTTTTTTCAACAAGCGAACCGGCAATAATTTGTTCCACCACTCCCCTTGCGCCTTTTGTTCCTTCAGAATTCAACATTTCCACTGGAAAAACAGCCACTTTGTGCGGGTGAAAATCTTTTGCCTCCGGCGCTAATTGGGAAAAACGTAATCCGCTGCAAGCGATCGTTGTTAAAACGAAAATCATTAAAATACATTTCACGAATAATTTTTTTCTCATAATCTTTAAAGCCTCCTTCTTCTTTGGAGAACATCTCCATATCAGAAAACACGCCACAGGAGAACACAAAAACCAGCCATAATATAGCTGGTTTCCAAAAGGCCTTCCTTAACCGCCCCGGAAAGCCCAAGTTTTCTATCACAAACCTGGAAACAAATCCATATATATAATATGCAGGCAAGCAGAAAAAAACTCAAAGATGAAGTCCAACCTACCGGATAAGAAAAAAGAAGAAGAGCTAATAATATCAATGAAATAATTTCGAGGACGGTTAAAGTCCTAGTTTTGCCGAAGAACACGGGAATTGTTTCTTGTCCTATTAATTTATCACTTTGTATTTCTAAAATATCCGACATTGCTGAACGGATAAAAACGATTCCAAAGGTAAAACCAAAAGCAACGATTAAACCGGCATGAAAAGAATAATCTTTGTTCAAGGCCGGCAAAATTGCCGTTACTATTCCCCAAGCGATGGACATAAATATATTTTTCGAACCAGGCAAATCTTTTAAACTTCGGAAGTGCCATTTTTTAGGCAGAATTCTCATGTTATAAAGTACACCGGCAAGCGAAATAACAAACAAAAAAATAAAAGGCAGAACAGCGTTATTAAACGCCAACACAAGGGCAACCAAAATAGAAGCTAAAGCAGTGTAAAAATATAATTTCCCATGCCGGTGGTAAGTTTCTTCCCGAAAAGAGCCTATCAGACCGGCCGGCTTGAGGCCAAGCAGCCGATTTAAAACATGCATCGCGTAGACAAAAAAAGAGGCAATCGCAATAAAAGACAGTTTGACCCGTATGCCCTGCAGCAGCATGCAGGCCAGACAAAGGCAGCCAGCGCCCAGAGCCGAATAAACATCAGTTTTTATAGCCGATATCCAAAGATTGAGCAGCTTGCCTATTTTTTTTAACTTACGGTTTTGACCTTCCATAATTTTATCCATCACCCGATCGATAATCCAATTCGGAGTGGAAGCGCCTGCCGAAACCCCAATGCGATTATAAGGGCCGAAATTAATATTTTCCATTTCTGTAGGAGTTTCAATATGGAAAGAGGGCGTTTGCTGCTTTTGAGCAAGATCAGCCAGCCTTCTGGTATTGGCGCTATTTTTTCCGCCAACTATGAACATTGCATCCATTTCACCCGCCATTGCTATAACTTCTGCCTGTCGTTGTTCCGTTGAAGAACAAATAGTGTTAAATACGATCGCCTGAGGATAGATATTTTTAATTTTTTCAACAATCTTACTGTAATTATCCGAATCTTGTGTTGTCTGGGCAACAACGCAAACTTTATCAAAGGAAGGCAATTGATCCACATCATCCAATGTAGCCAGGGTAATGCCCCGGCCGCCGGTGTAACCCAAAAGACCGTCAACTTCCGGATGTTCCTTATCGCCTACGATTACTACCGCATAATCAAGAGCGGCATGTTTTTTGATGATGGATTGTACATAGCCAACTTTGGGGCAGGTGGCATCAATGATTTTGACGCCGCTTTCCTTAATTTTTTTTCTTTCAGCCGGAGCAATACCGTGGGCACGAATAATCAGGATAGCATTTTCTCTGTCCTTTATTTCTTCGATATTTTCGATCGGATTGACGCCGCGGTTCTTGAGCAGTTCAATTGTTTGCGGATTATGAATCAAAGGACCGTAAGTATAAATACGACGGCTGGTTTCATGCTGCGCTATTTCCAGCACAATATCAACAGCCCTGCGAACACCCATGCAAAAGCCCGCGGTCCTGGCGAGTTTAATTTCCATTTTACTCTTTCTTTCGCACTAAAATAAAAAATTCTCTGTTACCCGCCGGGCCTAAAACAGGTGACGCACAAGTTCCTTCGACTTCCAAATTTAGAGATTGACAAAATCCGCTGATATCCTGAACTACACGATCATGAATAGCGGGATCTTGAACTACACCGTGTTTGCCCACTTCTTCTCTCGCGACTTCAAACTGGGGTTTAATCAACGCTAAAATTTGCGCCTTATCTCCAAGAAATTTCAAAACCGCCGGAAGAATAATTTTGAGAGAAATAAAAGAAGCATCGATTGTGACTAAATTAATCTGTTCGTCGAAATCAACACCTTCATAGTACCGGATATTTGTACGTTCGATTACAACTACACGTTTGTCTTCGCGCAATTTCCACGCCAACTGGCCATAACCGACATCAAGAGCGTAAACTTTTCGTGCGCCCGCTTGCAAAAGGCAATCGGTAAAACCTCCGGTGGAAGCTCCCACATCGAGAGCAACAACACCCTCAACATCCAAATTAAATTCTTTCAGGGCTTCTTTTAATTTTAATCCCCCGCGGCTCACGTAGGGATTGTCTTCACCCTTTATATGAATTTCTGAGTCAACTCCAACAGGCGCACCCGCCTTATCCAGATAGACATCATTAACCTTCACCGCGCGAGCTAAAATCAGCGCGCGGGCTCGCTCCAGCGTGGGCGCGATTCCGCGATCAACAAGCAATTTGTCCAAACGAATTTTTTGAGTGGCCATATACTCAGGTAATTTAAAATCATTTCTGAATTATAAACTACCAGATATTGTAAGGTAAAACAAGATTGAATCAAGTCTCCTGAAATTTTCCCCTTGATAATAGAAGGTCAAGGGGTCAAGTCTACTCTTGACTCATGTTAGCAGTTTTTCGACTGCCGTTATCCGTTGCCGCAGATCTTTGTCCCTGTCCATCACCTGTTTTATTCGTACAATAACACTGCTCACACTGCTGAAACTTTTCATATCAAAGCGGGAGCCAATATCCTTCAAAGATGCTCCGGCATATTTCCGTATTAGATATATTGCTACGTTGCGAGCCTCGTTATAGTTGCCCCGCCGTGATTTCAAAAGATCAGCAACTTCAATCTGATAAACGCCGCATACGGCTTTTTCTATCTGCAATTTGTCTAAAAACAATTCTTTGACTTGAGGTACTTCCTTTATTCTCGTCTTATCATAATATTTCTGCTTGATGTCATTGATGAAATCCTTTGCTCCCAACAACAACGGCAGCTTCTTTTTTTCATATAAAGCAATTAGTGTTTCCGGTACTTCCTGTTTGACAAAATCAATATAGGCTTGCCGTCTCTTGCTCTTATTCTCCTCCAGTATGGACAAAACAAAATCATTATGCATCCACTTTCCTTCATTCCCTTTCGAAATATAAGCTCTGTGTGAACTCCAGGAATAATCCTCAAGGCGTTTTGCTAAGCCGGCATTCAGCGGATTATGGTGAATATATCTCACAAGCTCCAGAAGGTAGCTGTCACCGTCAATGACGATGCTCTTATATCGTCCACGAAATAACTGTCCGTCGCTTTTATATGTTCTGTTGAAATATTGCGTGTAAAGGCCGTTAATATGACGCATGTAGCGGGATAGATTGGCCTCCGGTGTTTGAACAAGCAGGTGATAATGGTTCGACATCAGGCAATAGGCCGCAATCCGAACCTTCCACAAAGAAGATGCGTTTTTCAACAGTTCAATAAACGCCGTATAATCTTCCCGCGAACAAAATATCTTCGCTCTGTTCCGACCCCGATTCATAACGTGATACCATGCATCAGGATATTGGATTCTTAACGGTCGCGCCATTTCAATATGCCTAGCCTTCCTAACCTCTGTCTTCGCCAATTACTCTATATCAATTCCCCAACATGAGTCAAGAGTAGACTTGACCCCTTAACCTAACTGATGCAGCACTACATTCTTTCTAACTCAAATATTTCCGTAGTAGTAATGGATTCCTTTTGTCACCTTCATCCAAAAACGTAGCACCAATCAGGATTTCATTCTTTCTATCGACTAGGTGAAGAGGTCTACATTGTACATTGAAGGGGCTGGTTTCTTCCGGCAGAGCGAAGACCATGTCAAAGTGTGCCTTGTCGTAGAAATTGATTCCGTGGTTGACGTCTTTCGGAATGCAGACACATAATCCATTCAAAGAGATGTCTTGAATGATTCCGGGATGATAAATTGCCCCATTTATGCCGGATCCATTGATGATGGTTGGAAAATGGACGCGCTTTCTGGGATGATGGCGTCTCTCATTGCCGATGTCGGGTATTTCATGTTTTTCCATGGAAGCTGAATGATCAGGATGAATAGCGGATGATTGGGCTGGCCGGACTACGGAAACAAAAAGTTCTTTCGGTAGGGGAGAGGGGCCGGAAAAATGGGGAAGGGTTAACCCGTCCATGGCCAGAATCTCCCTGGCATCAAGATTCTCTCCCTTTCGAGATTTCAGACAACAGCGATAGTGGATCTCTGCGGCTATTTTCCCATTTTTTTTTACAAATATTCCTGTGGCATATAAATACCTGCCTTCGCAGTAAAGCATTTGGATTTCAATGGTGAATTTCTCAAACAATTTGAGAGGTCTTTGCCACCGCACCTGAGACTGATCCCAGATGAAGAGATAGCCCCTCTTCAGAGAGGATTTCAACAATCCGGTTCTAATCACGGCATCTATGGCTGCAAGGCCTAATAGGGTCAAATACCGGCCGTTATTCATATGGCCGTAAGCATCGATGTCATTGGGTAGGACACGCCATTTTGATACGCTATTCTCATCACAGCGGACCTTTTCGGAAAGAAGTGCCCTGATGATGGTTAAAACCAAGCGAAAATACAAATTCATATCTTAGGATTCTGAGGGACGAAAGGATATCTGTAAATACTTCTTTAGGAGTATTTTGTTTGTAGGGCGAAGAGGTCTCTTCTGGGCTCATCTTTGAAAAAAGTAGCAAGGAAAGAATAGTTCATAGTAAAGGTTAAAACGAATTTGAGAAACACAAACCACATAGTTCATCAGAAAATCGCTTTGATGCAAATGCGTCAAGCCGTTCTGTTTTGCTATCTGCAAATATTGCGGCGGTTTCTCATCAGTAACCAGATTGACAAGGAAAAAGCGGACGATTCTATTTATAAAATGATCTTCGCTAACCATTGCCATGATAACTCATCCGGCACGTGTGACCTTCAGGTTATGCGCCGGACTTGCCCTTCTGATGGCCGGTGTCATCCATGATATTGGTAAAATATCTATTCCTGCCGAAATTCTCAGTAAACCGACCAAATTGACTGACATAGAATTGCAGTTAATTCATGTTCACTCCCAGGTCGGTTATGATATCCTAAATGAAATCGAATTTCTTTGGCCCATTGCACAAATCGTTCTTCAACACCATGAGAGAATGGATGGGTCTGGCTATCCGAACGGTATTAAGGGTGATGAAATTCTGATTGAATCCAGAATTCTGGCTGTCACAGATGTTGTAGAGGCCATTGCATCTAATCGTCCATATCGACCGGCCCAGGGACTTGATGTGGCCTTGGAGGAAATTTCAATGAATAGGGGGATCCTTTATGATGCCGATGTTGTTGATGCCTGTCTACGACTTTTCAATGAAAAAGGGTTTAGATTTGAGTAGGTTCCCGTGTTACCAAACTGTTAATTTAGGCAAGGTGTCAAGTCTCTTCATGGCTCATGTTAGAATTTTTTCTGCTGCTGTTATCCGTTGCCGCAGATGTTTATCCTTGTCCATTTTGCCTGTTTGATTCACATAACAACACTGCTAACACCACTGTAACTACTCATCCCGAATCGGGAACCAATATCCTTCAAAAAAGCTTTAGCATATTTCCGTATAAGATATATTGCAACACTTTTGATCGGCCATATTCATGTAATAAAATTATTAGATATCGGATTATTTCGCCAGCATTTCTCTCATCGCCAGAATAATACCTTCTTCATTAATGCCGTACGTATCGCGCTGCTGCGCCTGAGTGGCATGGTTAACAAATTCATCGGGAATACCCAAGCACTTTACCTGAACGCTGGTTATACCCTTTTCGGCTAATAATTCCAAAACTGCGCTGCCAAAACCTCCAGGAAGAACGTTCTCTTCGACTGTAATGATTTTTTTAATCGTTGCCGCCGTATTCAAGATGAGCTCATCATCGAGCGGTTTAACAAAACGGGCATTAATGACTTTGATATTAAATCCTTCTTCGGAGAGCCGCTTTACCGCGGCAAGAGCCGGATAGACCGTCGAGCCGATAGCGATGACGGCCAGATCGGAACCCTCTCGCAGCACTTCGCCTTTGCCTATTTCCAAAGTTTTCAACTCTCCATCCAAACTTACGCCCACTCCTTTGCCCCGCGGATAACGCAACGACACCGGATGGCCGCAGCCAATAGCCGTCTTGAGCATGTGCTGCAGTTCGTTTTCATCTTTGGGCGCCATGACAATAATATTAGGAATGGAACGCAAATAAGAATAATCAAGGAGACCCTGATGGGTGGCGCCATCCTCGCCAACAATCCCGCCGCGGTCGATGGCAAAAACAACGGGAAGCTTTTGCATACAAACATCATATATGATCTGATCGTAGGCCCTTTGCAGAAAAGTCGAATAAATGGCGACTATAGGAATTAAACCTTCGATCGCCAGGCCGGCGGCAAAGGTGACTGCGTGCTGCTCAGCAATACCCACATCATAAAAGCGGCCTGGAAACTCCTGAGAAAACTTATCAAGCCCGGTGCCATCACACATTGCGGCGGTAATAGCCACAATACGAGAATCAGCCCGCGCCAATTTAACAATGGTCTGGCTGAATATTCCCGTATATGTTGGAATAGCGGATGGTGGAGAAAGAGCAAGACCTGTTTCCACATTAAAAGGCGCTATGCCATGATAAGTAAGCGGATTTTCTTCAGCAAACTTGTAGCCCTTTCCTTTCTTTGTAATTACATGAACGAGCACGGGGCCGGTTAGATCTTTGATATTTTCAAAATTTTTAATTAGATCTTTCAAATGGTGACCTTCCAGCGGCCCAACGTAAGTAAAGCCCAGTTCTTCAAAAAGCGCCCCGGGAACCAAAAAGGTTTTCCATGATTCTTCTATCTGCTGAAGCAATCTGACTATATACTTACCAATGCCAGGAATATTTTTGAGTAATCTTTTAACATTCGCCCTCATTTTAGTTACAGCATGGCCGGTCATGATGCGGTTCAAATAGGAAGACAACGCGCCAACGTTAGGAGAAATAGACATCTCATTATCATTTAAAACGATGATCAGATCTTCTTCGCGATCGCCCGCCCAGTTCAAGCCTTCAAAAGCCATTCCTGTAGTCATGGAACCGTCGCCGATAACGGCAATTATTTTATTGTGATCACCTCTTAAACTCGCCGCTTCGGCAAATCCCGCCGCCGCGGAAATAGAAGTTCCACTGTGCCCGACATTAAAAACATCATAAGGGCTTTCTTCTCTTCGAGGGAATCCGCTTATACCGTTTTGCCTGCGTAAACTGGCGAATTTTTTTTTGCGGCCGGTGATAATTTTATGCGCATAAGTTTGATGGCCTACATCCCAGACGATCTTATCTTGCGGCGTATTAAAAACGTAATGGAGAGCCAAAGTTAATTCGACTGTTCCCAAAGATGCGGCCAGATGACCGCCGCAAGACGCGACTGTATTAATAATCACTTCTCTGATTTCCTGTGCCAGAGTATTGAGTTCGGCAATATTGAGTTTGCGGATATCCGCAGGAAATTCCACATTTTTCAAAACACCGTGATTCACTGTTTTCTGTTGTTTTACCAAAGTCAATGCCTTTCCAACAATATAATTAATACCAGTTCTAAATCAAAGATGATATTGAGGCGGCAGTGAAACTCGAATTACAATTACGTAGTGAACTGGAATTCGTTAGTTGAACTGTCCCGCTTCAGCGGGGCTAGGTAGAAAAAATGGCGCCCGGCACGTGTGACCTTCAGGTTATTCGTTGGGGTTCCCTTTGATTTAGAATTGGTATCGCTCACGATTTTCTTTCCATAATATAACGCGCAATAACAAGCAGGGGCCGCGCCCGTTCATCAAAACCGGAGAGACTCGCTTCTGCCGCGTCTACATACGTTGCTAATTTTTCTTTCGCCAAATCCAAGCCCAATAAAGATGGATAGGTAAGTTTATCATGGGCGGCATCGCTGCCGGTTTCTTTGCCCATTAACTCACGGTCTCCTTCCACATTCAGAATATCATCCGCTATCTGAAAAGCTAAACCCACATTTATTCCGTATTCAGCCAGCGCTTGAATCTTATCTTTGCGGGCATTGAAAATAATAGCGCCCGATTTTACCGCGGCAACAATCAACGCCCCCGTTTTGCGCCGGTGAATTTCATAGAGTGTGCCTTCGTCAGACACGGATTTTCCCGAAAGAACATCAAGAGCCTGGCCGCCGACCATACCGCAAATTCCGGCAGCCTTAGCAATTTCCTGGATGACCGCTAAACGTCTTTCAGCAGACAGCCTCACTTTTTCCACATGAGATAAAAGAACAAACGCCTCCGTAAGCAGCGCATCACCGGCAAGAATTGCTATATTCTCTCCGAAAACTTTGTGACAGGTGGGTTTACCGCGCCGGAAATCATCGTTATCCATTGCGGGCAAATCGTCATGAATAAGGGAGTACGAGTGGATTAATTCCAAAGCACAGGCAACCGGTATTGCCTGCCCCAGATCTCCGCCAACTGCCTCCGCCGCCGCCAGGCAAAGAATCGGCCGAATCCGCTTTCCTCCGTTAAAAACACTATATCGGACAGCCTTATATATGTCAGCTGGAATATTATCTTCCCTGGGAAGATAATATTCCAGCGCTTCTTCCACAATCTTTTGCCTATCCTGCAGATACGCTTTTAAGAACACCTCATTTTCAAGCACTGTCTTCCCCCTGAAAACGCTTTACTTGCAGGGAATCTTCTTTCCCTAAAAGCATCTCGACACGCCGCTCAGTCTCTTCTAATTTTGCCGAACAAAAGCGAATAAGCTTTATCCGTTCTTCAAAAGATTTCAAGGCTTCATCCAGCGGTATATCACCGGCTTCCATTTTCCTCACTATATCTTCGAGTTTTTCCAAAGCATCTTCAAATTTTTCTTTTGCCATAATTACCCCTGACCCCGATTAACGGGATAAGTCCCGCCCATGCGGGATAAGTGCGTTAATGAATTTGTTTTATTGCATAAAACAAATTCAAACTTACTAATGCGTTAATGAATTTGCTTTCTAACAGAAAGCAAATTCTAACTTACTAAGATATTTTTTCTATTTTAGCGTCAAATTTACCTTTTGCCAATTGGACATTAACATCCTCTCCTATATTCAGGTCAGCCGCTTGCCGGACAATCATGCCGCTGCTCATGCTACGTGTAATACTGTAACCCCTTTGCAAAACGCCCAAGGGACTCAACGATTCCAGAACAGCCGAGTCCTTTTGTAGCCGCTCTCTAAGAGCTGCCACGTGATATGAAAAATTGTTGAATATATCTTTTTTAATATTTTTTAATAAAATCTTTTTTTCATTGATTTTCTTTGCCGGGCTTTGGTGCCGTAGCCGCAACTCCAGTTGCCTAAGATCATTATACAGGTTTTGTTTTTTATGATGCAACGCTGTTCTGAGTCTTTCTCTAAAATCATCCAGATTAATTTGTAAATTAATTAGAAAGCGGCGTGGATCTTTGAGCCTTTCCTGTAATCCGGCAAGTTCATCTCCCTTATATTTCAGATGACGGGCGAAACCTGACATCAGCCTCTGTTTAAAAATATTAATCTTCTCTGTCAATTCCATCCATTCCGGCACAATCAATTCCGCTGCGGCAGAGGGAGTAGGCGCGCGCAAATCCGCCACAAAATCACAAATTGTAAAATCCGTTTCGTGACCAACCGCGGAAACTATTGGTATTGAAGAATTGAAAATCTCCCGCGCCAAAGCCTCATCATTGAAAGGAGCGATATCTTCCAGAGAACCGCCGCCGCGGGCAATAACGATTACATCAACAGCGTCATAAGATTGTAAATTGCGCAGAGCTTGAATTATTTCAGCGGCAGATTCGTCGCCCTGCACCCGCACCGGAGCAATTAATATATCCGCCATAGGAAAACGCCGTTTGGTTATATTTAAAATATCTTTGATCACCGCGCCGGTGGGCGAAGTCACTACGCCGATTTTTTTAGGCAAAAAGGGAATGCTTTTTTTATAGCGTTCATCAAATAATCCCTCCGCCAAAAGTTTGGCTTTCAGTTGCTCAAACGCCTTTTGCAAAGCGCCGACGCCAAGAGGTTCCACCGATTCGATGACAAGTTGATATTCACCGCGCGGCAAATAAACGTTAAGGCGCGCCCGGCACAAGACACTTAAGCCTTCTTCCAGTTCAAAATTAATCCGCTGTTTATACCCGCCAAATTGGCGAAAAAAAACCGCGTTAATCTGGCTTTTATCATCCTTTAGCGTGAAGTAAACATGCCCGGATTGAGGCCGCCGCAAATTGGAGACCTCTCCTTCCACCCAAAGAAAATCAAATGATTCCTCAAATAGCAGTTTAATATTATTATTGAGTTGTGAAACCGTAAGAATTTCTTTCATTCTCATAATCCTGCATTGTGAACTACCAGATATTGGACGGTAAAACAAGATTGAAAGTGGAGCCCCCTCCGGCAGGAGCCAGAGGCTCCCTGTAATAATGAGACTCGCTGAAAACGAACGAAGTGAAGTTTGAAGCGTTAGTCGAATTATCCCGCGAAGTAGAGGATAACGCGACCTCCCGCGAGTTACACCGCATTCCTCCCCGGCTGGTGCCGGGGAATTCCAAGTCGCGGGATTAGTACCGAATCGCCTTCATTGGTGTTCCCTTTAAGTTGACCCTCTCAATACACACTTCTTCCCGCTTGTGCCTTGAGTATCAAGGTATGGGATGAGGAACGTATGTCGCGATGTCCCCGACTCGGTCATCTATGCCGAGCACTATATTTTGTGGCCAAGTTTTTCTTGACACACAAGACCAGACTTTATATACTTTTACTCTCACAAAAAAGAAGTCCTTATCAATTGTATCTGGCGCTGTGGGTTGTTGGAAATTCGAATTATCATTTCTCTTACGGAAAGCTGACGCTATGCGGAGCGATTGGAATGACGAAAGGCAGGATACTGGCGTATTGGCATGCATTAACGGATTTGTCCCCAACCTGTTATTTTACAAAAGTTATTACGATTGCATGTTTTCTATAGAATAGAAGAATAAGCTATTTTAAAAAAGCGGTGTGGTGATGAAAGTCCGGGGCGATATTCTAATGGAAGCGGGGAAAGGTCTTTCGATTCAGCAATCGAATGACACCAAAAGATTGTTCGCCTATCTGTTACTGACGTGTAAAAATGTATCTTTATATCCCGAAGGCCACAGCATCAGTATAAGTTCCATCAGGCAGTTTTACGAGATGCTGGAAGCCTACATTCGTCAATACGGCGATATCAGAATTGAAATTGAGAAGGATCGCGTAATTTGTCAGGGCGTAGAGGTTCATACTGGACCATCCAAAGAAGGAACGCTGCCTTTCACACTTTTCCGGGACGGCATACGGTGGCTGGAATTCACTGAAGGAATCGATCTGGAAGAAACCCGGGAGGTATTATTCATTATCCACAAGTATTCGGTATTGACGACGGAGCCGGAAGGAGACATCGTAACTGACTTCTGGGAAGCCCATTTTGACCATGTGCTATATAAAGCCGACGATTTTATTTCAGCACTAGCGCTTGATCAGATTGACAGCCTTTCAAAATCGGACACAATGCCCCCCGCGGCGGAAACCGAAGATAAACCGGCGCCGCTGGGCGGCCCCACCATCGATTCGGCGTCGCCGGGCGGATCCACCATCGATTTAGCGCCGCTGGGCGGCCCCATCATTGATCCGGCCTCTTTTGTGCTGACACCCCAGGAACAAAACGAGCTGCAGGAAATGGTCTCTCGTGAGGAAATGGCGTCCGCCACAGAACATCTGAATATGTTGCTGGACATGCTTCTGGAGGAGCAGGAAGAAAAAGACTTTAATATTGTCCTAGAAGTCCTGTCGGAAGAATTTGAAGGCTCTTTTAGTCGCCATGATTTTGAAGCAGCCCTTATAGTTCTCGATGGGATGCGCAAAATTTTGGATAGCGGACGGCTGCGCATGCCTTGGGCAGGCCCCTTGATCGAGTCTTTTTATAAGGATATCTCCTCCGATACAAAATGTTTAAAACCACTGGAGGAGATTTGGAGCAACCTAAATGTGCAACAGATGGAAACGCTCAAACTGATTTTTCAGCATCTGAATCCAAGGTCCGTCACTACCTTGATGCATTTCCTGCTCTTAGGACAGTCCTCACAGCTTGAGCAAATAGTAGAGGATACCATCATTTTTCTTGCCTGTCAGAATATAAGCTGTCTGGAACCACTGATCAATGATTCGGACAAAAGAATAGTCGAGAAGGTTGTTCCTGTCCTTTCCAGACTAGAGGGAGATACGTCTTTAAAATATCTGACAAAACTGGCCCGGCATTCATCGGCATCAGTTCGGCGTATGGCAGTCAAAGCGATTGGGCAGGCGCACGGCAATCAAACGTCGGCAATATTCGAGTTCATCGACGATCCGGACGCCTCGGTACGTCATGTGATCCTGACACAAATGGGCCTATCCAGAAACGAGATCGCGGAAGATCTTCTGATGCAATATATTCAAAACCAAAATTTCAGCACCGCACAGAGTGAACACATTATGGAATGTTTCAGAACGATGGGGAAATGCGGATCGTCGCGGTCCGTTCCCTTCCTTCGTAAAATGCTGCTCCACCGGAAGTGGATGGCCGGCTTGAGGAAGTCGGCGTATCGTGAAGGTGCCGCGCTTGCCCTGGTCGCTTTGAAAATACCGGAAGCCCGGCAAGTGATCGAGTCGGCGGGCCGAAGCCTTCATCCCGGTCTGCGCAGGATCGCGCGCGAAGCGGAAAGAGAATATTTCCCAAAAAATAGAGGAGGACGATAATCATGTCGGAGCGACAATCGATTCCGGAGCGATTGGGGCATGATTTTCTGAGAGCCCTGTATCACCTGATAAGTACCGTGCGCGTATATCAGGATAACAATCAGCTTGTCCGGACGAGTGTTAGTTCATTTCAGAACATGCTCAATGAACTAACTATCAGCGGAGACATCAGCCTCTCTCTTTATCGGAGCCGCTTTCATATCGGAGAAGAAAAACTTCGATACCGTAGGGATGCGGCAATTGTCGTTTACAACATGGTGGAACTTTTTTCGAAGCGAGGCATAGGGAGTGTGAATTTTCTAGAGTCGTCACGCGATGCTTTGCCCGAAAACATCATAACGTTTACACGTCTGTTCAATGATGCAATAAGGCATGAAAACCCCCATCAGTGGCTGGAACAAAAGCTCCGCGAACAGGATTGTTCGTGGGTACAGATCTTCCCGCGGCAGGATGAAGATGCAACAGTTGACAGCGAAAGCCTGGAAGATAAACGGTATGAAAAGGCGCGAAAAAATTATTTTCTTGCGATCGAAGCGGTGAAAGAAGTGGCGAATAAAGTGTCCCAGGGTATGGTGGGCGTGCGCAGAAGCAGACGTCTGGCCCAGAACATCGTGGATATAGTCAAGGAGGATGCGGCCCTGATGATCGGGCTGACAACCCTCAAGGGTTATGACGATTACACCTACGCCCATTCCGTCAATGTCGCTCTGTTGGCGACCTGCCTGGGAAGGCATATCGAATTATCGGATATTTCACTTGAGCATTTGACCATTTGCGGTCTTTTTCACGATCTGGGAAAGGTAGACGTGCCCAAGAATATTCTCCTCAAGCACGGGGTGTTGACCGACGGAGAATGGGATCTGTTGAAGGCGCACCCTGTCATGGGTGTCAGAAAAATTCTCATGTTGAATGCCACCCCGTCTTTGAGATCGAGAATTATCCTAGGTCCGTTTGAACACCATCTGAATCCGGATATGACCGGCTACCCCCGAACTCTGTTTATGGGCCATCTGAGTCTTCTGGGAAAGATTCTTCGTATCGCCGACGTCTATGAAGCGCTGACTGCCGAGAGGGGTTACCGGCCAAGGTCTTTCCAGCCTGATGAAGCGCTAAGAATGATGTGGGGGAGCACGGGAAAAAGTTTTGACACGATTCTGTTGAAGCGCTTTATTCATATGATGGGGCTTTATCCCATCGGCTCCATTATAGAACTGAGCGACGGGAACATCGGTTTGGTGATGGATTATCCCGACGAAACAGAACGGACCCTACCGCTGGTGTTACGTCTTGTGAATGACGAAAAAGGCGGTTGGCAACGCGGGGAGATGGTTTATCTGGCTGACCAGATAAACAAGGAGGGTTCCAGTCGTTTAAATATTGTCCGGGGAATTCCGCTGGCAAAAATTCGTATCAATCCCTCGGATTTTTTTCTGCATTCTATATAGCATCATAAAAGGAGGCAATGGGGAGCAAATCTTTTACCTTACCTATTAAAAAAGATCAACTCAGCCATCGGAAAGGATGCCATGCCTAGATTTTTTGAATTATTTACAAAACAGCCAAACCTAAAGAATCTCTATCTTAAACGTCATCAGGTCGATTATTCTTTGGATAGACTTGTTTTCGGTGTGGATGACATTATTGAATTATTTATAAAACCGCCAAGCCTCAAAAATATCAACCTTAAACGCTATCAAGTCGCTTATTCTTTAGACAGACTTGTTTTTGGTGTGGACAACATTCACATTGATGTCCACATTAGCCCTCAAGTTTACAACGCGCTAAAACGGACAGCATCTCTTTTGATGATCAAACATAGCCAATCGGAAGATTTTTTTGAGGAGTATAAAAGAGAATTCTGTGAAATTGAAAAGGACTCTTTGAGACGCGTTTGCACGGATGTTTTGCTGGACGGCATAAACAGAGCTAAATCCGCAGCCGAAGTGCAAATAGATTTCCTGGGGCAAACAGCTCTGGCAAAATTGTTCTTAGAAGAAATTAATAATCAATATAAATATTTAGTAACGCATTTTGAACCTCTTGTTAGAACATATCAATTATCTCCAAGATATGATCAAAATGAAGTTTTCATAATTAAAAATAAGCTGGATGATATTAAACTCCATCATAATCAAATCATTCGCCTTGTGGGAGAAGAGCTGCTTCATCTGCTGGCTAATATTAATGCAAAAAAACTACGGAACATGAGAGAAACGCATTTCCTTTCCGGAGAAATTTTACCGGACAATTATTTTATTAACCCCATACTCCATACAAATAATCCTACCGACGATTTTTTTCTAATCGAAGAGTATGTACTTTTAGGACAGAGGTCAGAAGATCCGGACAACTACAATAACATTAAATTGATCATCCATGAACTGCTTAGCAAAACTGATTTAGGTCAGGAAAATACCAACGACGATAATTCTATGGATATTAATGAAAGCAGGGTTCAAAAAGATGAATATTTTTTTGATACTAAAGCGAATATATTTGATTCATGGATAATGGAGTTAGGTAATATTGACCGGATGTTCAACTATTTCGATTCACGGGAACTTTACAAAAAAGCCAAAAAAGAAAAAGAATCAGAAGATATTCTTCAAAAACTCAAAGAACAAATACAAACTCAGCAGAAGTTGCTCAATATTTTTTACCGTAAATTTAAAAAATCCCATTTGCTTAGACAAATTGTCGCGGCTTTTGAAATGAAATCAGTATATGGCAAATACTGTCCGCCTATGGCGCCAAGGCAAGTAAGGGAATTCTTGGTTGATTTCTGGTCAAGAATATCTATCCTCCGTAAACTGAAACGTCTTAAATATTTTTACAGTGAGGACTTCACTCTTGCCCCTCTCCACCAAACTGTCAAACGGATCAACGGCTGTTCCACTATAGAAAAGAAACAGTATCTACTGATGTTTCTAAAACAATTTTTCCGTTATCATCGGGACTTCTATAATTTTCGTATTCTCAAGAATGCAATTGACTCAATCAACCAAGTAACAGAAGAAAAGATTATTTTATTATCGCGGGAAAACCACTCTCTCTTTGAGTTTCTGCTCCCGGATGAAAAGGTCAAAGAAGAAAAACCAATCATTAATCACGTCATAATCAAGGCGGATATACGCGGTTCCATGGCCATAAACCACACGATGAGGAACAAGGGTTTGAACCCGGCATCATATTTCAGCCTGAATTTTTTTGATCCTATCTCATTGGTTCTTTCCGAATACGGAGCATCCAAAGTGTTTATTGAAGGAGATGCTATTATTTTATCAATCTTCGAAAATGAAGACGAGATACAGGGAAATTATAGCGTGGCTCGAGCATGTGGATTAGCGATTAGAATATTGCAAATTGTTCACAGCTACAATGAAAAAAACAAAGAAAATAATCTTCCCGTGCTGGAACTGGGAATTGGAATCTGCTACTGCCAGGACCCACCGACCTTTTTATTCGATGGCGATTCCCGAATAATGATTTCTCAGGCCATCAATCAGGCGGACCGCCTGTCCAGTTGCGATAAGTTACTACGCAAAATATTTAAAAGTCAAAATGACGTGTTTAATTTATTTGTTTTTGAAAATGAATCAGAAGAAATTATTGAAACCGCGTTAGATGACTTCACTTATCGCTACAATGTCAACGGAATTGAGCTCAACGAAGACGGATTTAACAAGCTTGCCAAAGAAATCAACCTGCAAATATTCACATTTCCGTCAGAAAATGATGAAAGCGTAAAGTTATATATAGGCAAAGTTCCCCTAACAAACGGCAATTATCAACGCATTGCCATTCGGGAAGCGGTAATTCATAAATTACAACCGAACGCGCTAGATGTGACTGGAAAAATTTCAAAAAAATACTATGAAGTTTGCACACATCATAAAATTTATAATTTTATAGACAATCGCACGTAAGTCAAACGGTATATCGATCTGAGATAGTTTGCGTGCTATCGAACTCAATAAACTTAAAGAGTATAGATTTTGCAACAAAGAAAAAAGTTAGACAAAGTGTTTATATGTTAACTTCTAAAATCTCAACTGTTTCAGAGTGGACAAAAGAAAAAATCAGTGGAGCCGTAAGAATTAATTATCATTAAAGCATAAAAAAACTGAACTGCCAGAAAACCTCTCTACTGGCAGCTCAGTTAAAATCAACTTCCGGTTACTCACTCAATACTTATATGGACGGATGCTAATTGCTAACTATTTATTGCTCCAAGTCCTATTCTTTGAGCGCTCCGGTAAATACATCAGCTGAGGCCACAATCGCTGATATATCATTATTCATAATACACTCGACCTTGCCAAAGAACTTGGGGAATTCCGAAGCAATGTAGAACTGAGACGACAGCACGCGTCCGGAGTAATAGGCTGCTTCGGCATTATTGGCCAGCAGCTTTTGGCGGTCCGCGCCTTTCAGATCACCGACCAGGGCTTTCATTTTGGGAATTGTAATCGTCATGCTCCACAGGTGCAGCCAGGCTGAGATCAAGGGGAACATGGCCTGCTGCAGCGGCGTGGAATTGGCGAAAAGTTGGGCGATTTTCATTTCCATAAGCTGGGTGCTCATCATCGTGATGATTTCATCTAGCTTCTGCAAGCCCCTTTCCACGGGGGTAATATATTTATCATCAACGATTCCCTTTGCTTTATTGATGGTTTCCGTCATGCGTTTTTTCAGGATGGCGTAATTATATTGCTGAGGATTCATCAGGATCTTGCGCATCTGAAGGTCTAGGGACTGGATGCCGTTGGTGCCCTCATAAATCGAAAGAACCTTACAGTCGCGGGCATACTGCTCAACGGGATATTCCGAGCAATAACCGTAGCCGCCATAAACCTGCATGGCTTCCGCCGTCACCAGCCAAGCGGCATCGGAAATACCGGCTTTAACGATGGGGGTAAGAATTTCGACGATAGCGGTTGCTTCTTTGACCTCCTCGGGATCCGGTGACGAATGCATGATATCCTCATGAATGGCCAAAAACAGGGTAAGCATTCTCATAGCCTCGACGGAACTCTTCATGTAAAGCAGCATGCGCTTGACATCGATGTGCTCGATAATGGGACTTTTCGGCCCTTTCGGCACGGCTTCTCCCTGGATGCGGTTTCTGGCGTAAGTAATGGCGTGCATGTAAGCGGCGCTGGAAACGGCCTCGGCCTGAACACCCGTATGGATACGCGCCGCGTTCATGAGCATGAACATGACCTTCATGCCTTCGCGTTCTTTTCCCAGCAGATAGCCGACGCACTTACCGTTATCGCCGAAGCTCAGTGATGATGTGGCGTTTCCCTTCAGCCCCATCTTGTGTTCAATGCCCGTACAAGCCATATCATTGCGTTCGCCCAGCGATCCGTCTTTTTTGATAAGAAATTTCGGTACGATGAAAATGGAGATTCCCTTTGTTCCTTCGGGATCACCCTCGATTCGGGCCAGAACCGGATGGATGTTATTAGAAACCAGGTCATTTTCACCGTTCGAGATGAATATTTTCTGCCCGGTAATAAGGTAAGTGCCGTCGGCTTGCTTGACGGCTTTTGATTTGAGCGCTCCGACATCAGAACCGGCAGACGGCTCAGTCAGGCACATGGTGCCGCCCCATTCCCCCGTCAGCATTTTGGGAAGAAACATCTTTTTTACTTCTTCGGAACCAAAACTCATAATGATGTACATCGCGCCGGTGATCGAACCGCAATACATGGTCAATGATGTGTTGCCCGCATTAAAATATTCCGCGGCGGCCATGGAGACGATGGAAGGCATGCCCATTCCTCCTTCTTCCGTCGGAATCGACAGACTGTGGAATCCCGCTTCGATGTGAGCCTTGAATCCCTTGTGGAATGATTCGGGTACTTTTACTTCATTGGTCTTGGCGTTAAATTGTAATCCGATCTTATCGCCGTCAGCATTGGATGTATAAAACTGATCAATGGCAATCTTTTCAGCCAGAGCGAGTGTGTCTTCATACACGCTCCGGTCAAAATCTTTAAAATGGTCAAATCGATTTAACTTTTCCAACTCCAGCATTTCAAACATAATAAAACGAACATCACGTGAATCTACCAACGGATTTAACGACATAAAAATATCCTCCTTTTATTGTTTTGTTTATATTAATTTCTACCCCGCCCTTCTTATTACTTCAATGCTCATGTAAGGGAGATGGGTAAATTATCAAAAGTTTGATGTATAATTTGCATTTTTGCCGTATATCAAGTTGTCTTCATTTATTATTGAGTTGCCAAACCGTAATAATTTCTTTCATTCGTATAATCCTGCGTTGTGAACTACCAGATATTTGAAGGTAAAACAAGATTGAAAGTGGAGCCCCTCTGGCAGGAGCCGGAGGCTCCCTATAATAACGCGAACTCCCGCGAGTTACACCGCATTCCTCCCCGGCTGGTGCCGGGGAATTCCAAGTCGCGGGATTAATAACGAATCGCTTTCATTGGCGCTTTCTTTGCTGGCTCAAATTAGCGGCTTATTGTAAGCATTTTCCTCATCATACCATTTAGATGATATTGAGACGGCTAGGCGTATTTGTGCATATGTTGCGGAAGCCGACAATGACTCATGCATGCGCCGGGCTTCGCTGCAAACAAAAATAGTGATTTGATTTAGAATTGGAATAAGAACGGATGTCACAATATACCACCCCCGGCATTATCATTGGTGCCGCACCCTACATTTTGTGTCCAAGATTTCCTTGACATACAAGACCGGACTTCCTATAGTTTATCCATACAGCAGCAAGGATATTGGAAATAGATAGAAATCTATATCCGTCAGCATTCGAATGCAGAATTTACGCACGATATTTGTTCGGAGTGTGTAAAAATATTTCACCCTGAATATTACAAAAAGATTTTTGATAAGGGAAATAATAAATAATCGATCAGTCGTCACGCAACAGATAGCACGAAGGGAGATGGACAGATGAAGAAAGATGTCATACTGCATTGCAAGAACGGCCAGAAGCTTGAGGTCGGTCTCGCCCGCCCGTTCCACTGCGAAGAGAACGAATTGAAAGTCATCATGGCTGAGGCTGGAGCGCAGTTAAGTTTTCATTTCGATGAACTTAGCGGCATTCTCTTTCTTAACGGTTCCTGCCCCAACAACGTGGCCGCATCTGATGATAATCTGGAAGATGTGGTGACCCTTGACAACACACAGTACCTTGTCCATACCGAAGCTGCAGGAAAGTGTTCTGAAGGCTTTTATGCGGTCCCTGCAGGGGAAGGCATATCATGGCGTTATGCCTTCTTCATATCCAACGGCATTAAAATGCGCGCTCAGAAACGAGAGGTTGGTCGCATCCTTTCAGACGCAGGTCTAATCAACGACACAGACATCGGAGAGGCGCTGAATATCCAGCAAAAACTTCGCACCCGAAGGGTCGGTGAAATCATAGCGGAAACTGCCAATTTGAAGCAGGAAACTATCGAAAAGACCCTAGAGGACAGCATTAACAAAGGTGATATCCCTCGTAATGCCCGTATCGGCGATATTCTCGTTTCCGCAGGGCTTGTAACCCCTGAACAGGTGGAGATTGCGCTTGCAACCCAGAAGACGGGCAAAGGAAAGAGGATCGGCGCCCTGCTTATCGAACAGGGTCTCATCAGCGAAGAACAGCTCCTTCAGGCCCTGGCTAAAAAGTTCCGACTGCGCATGGTTGACCTGGAGCAGGTCTCCCCCAGCCATGAGACGCTCAGCATTCTCCCTAAAGGTATCGTTAATAAGTTGCAGGTATTCCCGTTTGAGTCAAGCAGCAGCCATTTTGTGGTAGCCACCTCTGCACCCACTGACCCGACCATTACTGACAACCTCCGTTTCATAACTAACCGGCGGGTGGAATTAGCGGTAGCCACTGCGGCCCAGATTATGGCGGCCATAGATAAATATTACAACATTCAGGAGGCCTCGCCAGTAGATTCCCTGATCGGTGAGATGGGGAATGTAGATGCTACGGTTGAAGAGGATGAGCAGTCGCAGGAATCGATGATTGTACAGCCGGATTCCAAGATGATTACCTTTGTCAACCAGGTTCTCATAGACGCCTATAAAAAAGGGGCTTCCGATATCCACTTCGAACCGGGAATAGGGAAAGAGCCGTTCACAATCCGTTACCGGGTGGACGGGGAATGTTACATTGCTCACCGGATAGATTCCACACACAAAGCGGCTATCCTCTCGAGGCTGAAGATTATATCCGAATTGGATATTGCAGAGCGACGCAGACCGCAGAGCGGGAAGATCATGCTCCGGTATGAAGGCCGCAAGATCGAATACCGCTTGGAAGTCACACCCACAATCGGCAACCAGGAGGACGCTGTCCTTCGTATCCTCGCCGCTTCCAAACCTCTTCCTTTAGATGCTATGGGTTTTTCAAGTCCAAATCTGATCAAATTCCGGGAAATCCTCGCGAAACCTTACGGCATCATCCTTTGTGTCGGCCCGACCGGTTCTGGTAAGACCACAAGCCTCCATTCGGCCCTCGGGCACATCAATACGCCGGTCCGCAAGATCTGGACGGCTGAAGACCCGGTAGAGATCACCCAGAACGGCCTGCGCCAGGTACAGGTCCATCCTAAAATCGGTTTCAATTTTTCCGATGCGCTCCGCTCCTTTCTTCGCGCCGACCCTGATGTGATCATGATCGGGGAGATGCGGGACCCGGAGACTGCCAAGATCGCCATAGAGGCATCCCTGACCGGACACTTGGTTTTCAGCACCCTTCATACCAATAGCGCGCCGGAAACAGTTGTCCGCCTTATAGAGATGGGGATGGACCCTTACAACTTTTCCGATGCGCTCCTTGGCGTCCTGGCCCAGCGCCTGGCGCGCAAACTCTGTGAGCATTGCAAGAAACCCTATCATCCGGACCGCGAAGAATATGACGAGCTTGTTCACGGTTATGGTAAGGATTGTTTTGCAGCGCACAAGATGGCAGACTACCTTCCCGAACTATCCTTTATGAAAAAAGAGGGCTGTGAAAAGTGCGGCGGCACCGGATACAAAGGACGGATCGCCTTTCATGAACTACTTCTAGGAACAAAAATGGTCAAGGATGCTGTCAAGAAGAGCACCGGCGTTGAGCACCTGCGGGAATTGGCGATTGAGGAGGGAATGAGGACACTGAGGATGGACGGTATACTGAAGGTCTTCCAGGGGATTACCGATTATGAGCAGGTGAATAAAGTCTGCCTCTAGCGCATGACTTAACAGTACGAAGTACTGGATCATCGGAATCGGGAAGACAGTTAAGAAAGATAAATAATAATTTGGGGATGAAAAAATCGCCAGATACTTCATCAAGCATGTACTACCCGAAGTAGAAGCAACGGCGAAGTCTATTAAGAGCGAGGACATTTCCCCCAGTGGAGCCCCCTCCGGCAGGAGCTAGAGGCGCCCTACAATAACGCGACCTCCCGCGGTTTGGATATCACCACCGAAAGCTTTATCTAGTCTGACGGTTATATTACGGCCTGATGTTAAAATGCCACGGAAAGTGGGACTCTCCATGCCGCGTGTCCCGTAATTTATAATTTTGTTTTTTTCCTTCGTGCGGCGCTGATTATTGGCGGGCGCCGCGGTCGAGATAATTGTGATCAATATTTTATTGACATACAAGTATCGCTTCCTTATACTCCTTTCTCCAGAAAACAAGTTCTTATCCAGTCAAAGACTGGCACGAGCCGTTTGACTGCAAGCGGTTCCAAGGCGCTATACTATTTCGCTTTCAATTGTATCATCAATGGAAAAACGTAAATGAAGACACGTACAAAGAAGATTCTTATAGCCGTAGTGGTTCTCCTGGTAGTCGTGATAGGGGGCATGGCCCTCTACCATGCCTATCTACGGCCCGAGGCGTTGCGCAACCTGGTACAACGAGCCCTCGAGACCAAGCTTCAAAAAAAGATCGTGATCAAGAACTTCGAGATAGATGTCCTGAACAGGCCCCGGGTGACGTTGGATAATATTTCCCTGAGCGGCGACGGCGGGTATGTCATGCAGGCGGATAGGGTGATAGCGCGCTTCTCACCCTGGTACCTGCTCCTCGGCCGGCTTGAAATCAATGACGTTTCCCTCAAGAATCCTCATTTCACCATTGATTTTGAAAAGATCACCAGCCAGGGAGAATCCTCAAAACTCCCACGGATCAGCATTGAACAGGGCAGTGCACGGCTGATCTACAAGACCCATGTCGTGGATCTGTTCAATATCCGGGGCATCCTGAGCAATAAGCAGGCTAAGCTGGATGCCGATTCCTTGGGAGGCACCATTGCTATCTCCGCCACCAAAATTTTTGGCACTTGGCGTGGAGGTGCGACAGTTCGCGACCTCCACCTGTCACAATTGGATAGCGGATATGAGGGCGTATCGAACATTGATGTATCCTTCAAGAAAAATGGGAAGGGTTATGAATTTTCTGCTGATGCTGCAGGAAGAAACCTGAAACTGCCCCAGAGTACACCTCTGGGCAAAGCCACACTGACCATAAATGCCCACGGCAATAAGGAAACTCTGGACATCGATAAAGTTGCCTTTAAATCTTCTTTGATCCATGCCACGGGTACGGCAAAGCTTACCGGACTTAAGGATCCGCGCAATGCGCACATCGACCTGAATCTCAAATCAAATGAATTCGGCTATGAGGACATGATAAGCGCCTTGCCTACTGCACAATTTCCGGGTTGGCTTAAGGAACTACTCACCGTTCACATCAGGGGCGGCCGTTCACAAGTAAAGTTTCTGAGCTATCAAGGCACGCTTGACGAAACGACCGCTTGGCAAACTTGTCTGAGAAATTTACAGGTAAACCTGAGCATCAACGGCCAGAGTTTCGGCGTGAGTCAGGGTTCACGCGTGACCGGTGTGACCGGTCTGTTTTCCATTGCAAAGGGCACGATCGAGCTGAAAGATTTGACCGGCATAATGAACGCCTCACGCATCAAGCTGGTCAATGTTAAATTCCCGGATATCGTGTCGCGCGGATTCAGGGTCGAGGTGGCCGTGGATGCCAACATGCCCGTCTCCGATTTCGTATCAAGCTGGAGGGCATGTGTGGTCCCGCTAAAAGTGCGCCAGCTTCTCGATTCCATAAACACGGTTGAAGCAGGAAAAATGCAGGGTATCGTATGGGTCTACTATGAAGACATCACCGATACCGCCGTAATAAAAGGAAACATCGCTCTTACGGATGCAAGCATGTTATGGGAAAAGAACCACTTGAGGCATTTCACCGGTCAGGCGTCTGCCCAGAAATATGGCGATCCGGTCACCATGAAGATTGCAGGCACACTGAACGACACTGCCATGGATACGCTGGAGGTCAACCTGAGGGAACCGCTCAAGCGCCAGCTTTTCACCTTTGCCCTCAAGGCCCATGGACCCTCCATATCCGATTCATTGGGTTTGGACAGACAGGCGTCTATTCAAATGACGGGTACAGGGCAATGGCCGAACCTTACAGGTGATCTGGCCTTCAGTGCGCAGGAGATCAATCTCTTCAACCATCATTTGATATCCAAACGTGGTCCTATCACCGGCAAGTGTACGATGAAGGCCAGCTTTCCTCCTCAGTCACGAATTGAAATCCCCGACCTGGCCGTGAATCTGAACCCGGATGTACTCCGTTTGCAGATTTCCCTGAAAGGCAGCCAAGCGAATATCAAGGTGGCTGGAAAAGTGGATATGGCCAATCTGCAAGGCGCCGCAGGAGATTCTCTGATACCCAAGGATGGTAAAATAATCGGCAAGATCAATATTGTGACAGACAAGGCTTTTCATATAACCGGCAACCTGGATCTCAGACAGGCCAGATTCATATACGAGGACAAACCTTTGGCCTTGACGGGCATCATAAACATGACCGGCAGCAAACTAACGAGTAAAGCCTTAAAAATCCGTCAGGATCAGATGACCATTGATATGAATGGCAGCCTCAGCTTGGATAAAATACCGTATTTAAAGGGCGACGTGGTTGTGGACAGACTTTCGATCAGTGCCGGCGCAAAGAGCGAAATCGATATGCTCAAGAAATTTCAAGGCAATGGCAAGCTCAAACTTACCAACCTAACCTATAATGGCATATTCATCCAGAAAGGCAGTGCTCTGGCGGAACTCGGACCTGACGGTCTCAGGCTGACGAACTTGGAATTGTCCGATAAAACAGGAACTGTCAAGGGTATGGTGATCTTTAATCCGGATGGTCAGTTTGAATACAATCTGGATATGGATCTGCAAAACGTTCCCGTCGCCAACTTCATCACGGCCGCCTGGCCCGCCACACCTCCATGGATGGACGGCCACATGGATTTGCAAGGGCGGGCATGGGGGAAAAACGATTCTATGAATGGCGATATATCGTTCAAGGCACGCGCGGGCAATATCAAACGGTACAATTTTTTATCCCGCATATTCTCAGTTTTAAATCCCTATAAGATAATCAAGACCGGTGAACTCGACTTCTTGCATTCCGGCTTCCCTTACAGTACCATTACCGCAACCTTTACCATCCGAGATTCGGTGGTGACTTTCAACGATTTCTATCTGCACAGCAACTCACTCCAGATATCAGCCGTGGGAAAGTATCTGATCCGCACTCATTATATAGACACGGTCATGGGTATCGAGCCGCTGCAGACATTCGATAAAACCATCACCCAAATCCCCATTGTGGGCTGGGTACTCACTGGGAAAAAGGGGGTTTTGATCGTGATCACCCTGCACGCGCTCGGGCCGGTGGACGACACCACGGTCACGTCCAAGTCGGCTGGCGCCCTGACCAAGTCGGTGGCGGAATCCCTATTGAGGATACTGAAGCTGCCGCGGGATATTATCACCAAACCCGGGGATGTCTTCCTGCCGGGGGCTATGAAAAAAAACGAAAATAAGAAGCCGTAAAAAACCACGTAGCCACGGTTTGGTTTTGTAGTGCTAAGAACTACATTTTGCGGCTATGGGTTGACTTTTTCCTGCCCATGTTTTAATAAGATTCATCTACAATAATAGGGAGTAATATTTAATGAAGAAAAAAGATCTATTGAATAAAACTGTTGAGCACATTGACATCAAAGCCATTAATTCTATGGACATAATTAACGCCATGAAGAAGATGTCCTTTTCCGCCCGCGATCTCGCCAATGCATCCGATATTTACGACCGGATGCTCAAAGAAAAAAAATGCGCAATTATCTTAACTTTGTCTGGTTCTACCTCTGCTGCCGGCTGTATGCAGGTTTACGTTGATTTGGTAAAAAATAACATGATTGACGCTATAGTGGCCACAGGAGCTGCGATTGTCGATATGGATTTTTTTGAAGCTCTGGGTTTTAAGCATTATCAAGGCACGTCTTTTGTTGACGATAAATTATTGCGTAAACTTTATATCGACCGGATTTACGACACCTTCATTGATGAAGAACAATTACAGGTCTGCGATAAAACAATTAAAATAATAGCAGATGCGCTGCCGCCCCGGGCTTATTCTTCGCGTGAATTCATTTGGGAGATGGGAAAATACTTAAAAAAGAAAGCGAAAAAGAAAGATTCTTTGGTGCAGGCGGCCTACGAGTACGATATTCCCATTTTTTGTCCGGCCTTTTCGGATAGTTCCGCAGGGTTTGGTCTTGTCCTGCACCAGCAGGACAATCCCGATAATCATGTTTCTATTGATTCCGTAAAAGATTTTCGCGAATTAACCATGATTAAAATCGGAGCAGGAACCAGCGGCCTATTAATTATCGGCGGCGGCGTTCCGAAGAATTTTGCTCAGGATACGGTTGTATGCGCGGAAATACTGGGGAAAGAAGTGCCTATGCACAAATACGCCGTTCAAATTACCGTCGCCGATGTGCGTGACGGCGCTTGCTCCAGTTCCACTCTCAAAGAAGCCAATTCCTGGGGCAAAGTGGATTCATCTTTTGAACAAATGGTTTACGCTGAAGCTACCACGGCATTACCGCTTCTCGCCAGTTATGCTTATCATAAAGGAAGCTGGAAGAAGCGCAAAAAATGGCGATTAGCCAGGATTTTTAATACACTAAAGTGAACCTTTTTCTTGGTGGATGAGGGGAACTGATAGCTTAAAATGTTTTAATCATTACATTTCTTTATAGTGCTTAATCGTCGAAGTGCTTCCGAAAACTGATGTCCACTTTTCCATTAAACTCCCCGATCCGGGCCATGCTGACGCGCCGGTTCATCAGGGAATTGCAGTCCGGGCAAATGGCAACGAGGTTGCCGAATTTTTCGGTGACCGGATTATAGTCCGCCATGTTTCCTGCTGGTAATCTCGGAGCGCGGCAACGCACGCAACAGAGTTTACCCGGCTTGTAGGTCTGTTTGTTTTTTAGGCGGTGTGCCTGAAGAAATGCCATCAGAACAGGACTAAGAATCAGTATAGGGCGTTTGTCGTTGATGGTCTCAAGCCCTTCCTTAATCCACTGACGCACGGTATTTTTATGGATATCAAACAGTTTGGCGATTTCTTCCACCGTATAGTTGCGGTGAATTTTCACGAGACGGTAATTAGGATGACGTTTTCTCATCATCGCCTCCCGTTACCACGCAATTTTACGGGCCGCTTCCAGTTCTTTTACCAGGACGCGGATTTCGTCATCCGTATTTCCGGCAATGCGAGCCGCATTGATCGCCTCTACTTCATCAGACGACCGCCCGAGTGCCGAGGGACACCGGCTTTGTCCACAACCCTTGAGAAATCCGCAAATAAATAGTCGAACGGGAAAGCCCCGATTCGGATTTGACGGCTGGAATTATTAGTATAGTACGCTTCATCTTCAAACCTCCTTGATGGTTTTTGGAAAGAGCGTATTGGGGCGATTTGGGCGATACAATAGCAGTACAAAGCCAAACCTTGAATTGATATCCCTATTAAAATCATTGAATTAAATACTTAAAAGGCTTCTGTTCCCGAGATGGTGTAATTGATGTTTGATAAGAAATGAATAAAGAAAACATCTTTTTGCAGACAGGAAAAGTTGGGCGAAAAAATTCCGCCCAACTTTTTTTCAATTTCATCAGGTTGTTCCGTACTTTTTAAAACAGATAGTCCGATATGAAACTTCACTTAGTTTCTATAGAGGGCAGTTGTGAAAATTGAGGATTATTACTTGAAGAACTAAAAATCCAATTCTCGAATCGTCAGAATTGTTTGTTTCACCTACAACTGTTCAGTGATGAGCAGTTGTCAAAATTGAATATTACGGATGTATGCCGTGTAAAACGTATGACTTATCGGTTAAAGTCCGATCATGGGAGTTCGGTAGTTCACCCATGTAGCTGGAGGGAGGTGTTAAGGGTAACCTGAAGCATTAAGTTCTCTGAC
>Ga0224555_1000812_pt1 | contig 47491 bp, 36 predicted proteins | sample 714S23034metaG_FD_180687 | JGI IMG/M metagenome (GOLD analysis project Ga0224555, IMG submission 180687) | Peat soil microbial communities from Stordalen Mire, Sweden - 717 S2 30-34 | ecosystem: Environmental > Terrestrial > Soil > Wetlands > Peat | place: Sweden: Norrbotten County, Stordalen...
TTAATCCGAAGCGCGAGGGCGCCGTGCGTGTACTCAGCTATGTGAACCACGCGCACATGGGTGACTTCCGGGAATCGGTGGACCAGTACCTGAATGGCCAAGTGGTGACACCCGACATTACTGAGACTAGGAAATTTGGCGCGGTGAAGTACGGCTTTGGCCTGAATACCGAGCAGGAAGTAACGGATAGCCTGCGGCTCTTTGCGCGCTTCGGGTGGAACGAGGATCAGCACGAGTCGTTCGTTTACACCGAGGTCGGGCAAACGATCCTCTTTGGCGGCGATTACAACGGGCACAGCTGGCACCGGCGCAACGACAAAGTGGGCGCAGCATTTGTCTCGAACGCTATCAAGCGCGACCACCAGAATTATCTGCACTACGGCGGGCTGGGCTTCCTGCTGGGCGACGGCAATCTGCGCTATGGGCGCGAGGACATCATGGAGTGGTATTACAACGCGCACATCTGGCGCGGATTGTTTGGCACATTCGGCGGCACGCAGATTGCGCATCCCGGCTACAACACCGACCGCGGCCCTGTGTACGTGACGACGGTGAGAGCGCACGTCGACTTCTGAAAGCAGGGACCGAGGGACCAAGGGAGCGAGAAGACAGTGAGCGGGGGCCAGGGAAAAGCGACAGAGTGAAGAAGTGAAGAAGTGAAGGAGTGAATGGCGGAAAACCGCCGGCTACAAGCCTCGGCTACTGGCTCACTTGGCCGGCGGCGTTTGTCGTTGCGACGGCGTCTGGTCGGGCAGAGTGACGATGACTTCGCCGGGTTTGGCGTAGTGCAGTTTTTCGCGCGCCTCGCGCTCAATCGCGTCGGGATCCGAATTCAGGTGTTCGATCTGCTCACGTATTTGGGCATTTTCCCGCTGCAGGTCCTTGATCTCCTGCTGCAGGGCGCGGTCTTCGGCGCGTTTCTGCTGCCAAACCGACACGCCATGCTTGCCGTAGATGACGTGCCAAGTGACCAGGAGCGCCAGAACAACGGCAATTCCAGTGCCCGCCGGCCGCCAAAGGCGCTGCGTCCATCCGAGCGCCCAAGTGCGCAGTGAAGCAGGCTTCGTGCCTGCCGCCGTCCTCTTCACGTGCACATTCTCTTTCGTCATCGAATCCCAACCCGTGCTTGCGGTCCGCGATTGGACCTTAGTTCAGCACAAACTTCTCGGCCGCCGACCGCAGCGCCTGCATATCGCGCTCGCTGCGCGCTTCGGTATAGGCTCGGACTACCGGTTCTGTGCCTGACAACCGGTAGCAAACCCACGAGCCATCGTCCAGAATCAGCTTGAGGCCGTCGCTCCTTACGACCTGGACGACCTTGCGCCCGCCCAACTCTTTCGGATCAGCCTTCAACTTCTCAGTGAACGCGGCTTTCTGGTCCGCGGTCAAGTGGAAGTTCTCGCGAACCGGGAAATAGGAACCAACCTTGGCAAAAAGAGCCTTCAATTGTGCGCCGAGGCTGACGCCGCGCGTGGCCACCATCTCCGCCACAAGCAGGCCGGCAATCACGCCGTCTTTCTCCGGGACGTGGCCGCGGATGGTGAGGCCCGCAGACTCCTCGCCGCCAATGGCGATTTTGTCCTGGTTGATCAACGCGCCGATGTATTTGAAGCCCACGGGTGTTTCGTAGATGGGAACTTTGTGAAATTCGGCGAGCGCGTTGATCAGGTTGGTGGTCGCGACACTCTTGGCCACGCCGTTCTTCCAGCCGCGTGTCTCCACCAGATAATCGAAGAGCAATGCGATGACGTAATTCGGCTGGATGAATGTGCCATCGCCGTCCACGATGCCGAAGCGGTCCGCATCGCCGTCTGTAGCAATCACGAGGGCCGCGCCGATCTCCGTCATTTTTTTCTTCGCAGCGCCCAGCAGCTCGTCGGAGGGCTCGGGCGCGTGGCCGCCGAAGAGCACGTCGCGGTAGTCGTGGACGGTCTCCACGGTGACGCCGGCCTGGCGGAGCAGGTGGCAGGGATAGCCGCGGCCCGCGCCCCAAAACGGATCGTAGACCACTTTGATGCCCGATTTGGCGATGGCCTTCAGATCCACGAGCTCGGCGAGGAGCTTGAGGAACGCAGGCTTCACATCCGTGGTCTCGAATTGGTCCGCCGTTGCGAGCGGGCTGGGAATGCCACCGCCTCCTCCGCCGGCAATCTTGTCGATCGCGGCTTCAATCTGTTTGGTCGCTTCGGGCAGCGCCGGCGCGCCGTCGGGGGTGGAGTACTTGATGCCGTTGTACTCCGGCGGATTGTGCGAAGCGGTGAAGTTGATGGAGCCTGAAGTCTTCAGCGTGCGTACGGCGTAGGCGATCGCCGGCGTGGGAGCAGCCTCGGGAATCACGATAGGCGTGACGCCCGCGCCTGCCAGCATACGCGCTGCCTCGGCCACAAAGCTCTCGCCCAGAAAGCGCGGATCTCGCCCCACGAGCACGCGATGCGGCGCAGGAAGCGTCTTCACATAAGCGGCGATTCCCGCTACCGCGAGCCGAATATTGGCCACCGTAAATTCGTCGGCCACAATCGCCCGCCATCCCGAAGTGCCAAATTTGATCGCTGTGGTCATCCATTTTCCCCGTGCGGCGGCCTCAAGCAGATTCAGAGTTCTCGTGCCGCGGCAGAAATCGTGCAGGGTGGCTTTTTCTTGCTGAAAAAGCCACTAAGGCGCGTCAAGTTCACTCGCAGCAGCTCTGAATCTGCTATAGCTGGCCGCAAAGTTCATACTGCAACACCAAGCCCGGATCAGCAAGCCGCGGAGCAACTTTTAATTCGAAGTTTGCGAAATCGCCGCAACCTGCGCCGCAGGGAATTCCAGACAAAGAGGTTCTTTTCTGCAGCCGAGCAGGGAAATAGTCGAGCGGAATTCTCGACCGGGCGTCTGTGTGCATAGAAGATGTCCTGGCAAGAATCGGGAAGCTGACCCTGTTGTTCTTCGGAACAACCTTGAGGAGGAGACTATGCAGTTGAACAAAATCGCAGCCCGTAGGCACGAGTTAGCCCCGGCCGCTGTCATGGCCGCCGTCGCGCTGGCTCTAGTATTGTTGCCGCCAGGCGCAGCCGCGCAAACCAAACCGGAAGAAACACAACCCAGCGAAACAAAGCCCGTGGCGCCCACCGCTCCGGAAACAGTTCGGACGGTTTTCCTGACCAATGCCTCTGAGCAAAACGACTTCAACGACATTCAAACCGATCTGCGCAATGTACTGCCAAAGGCGAAGATCTATGGCATTCAAACACAGAACGCCATCACACTTCGCGCCACAGCTGAGGACATGGAGACCGCGCAAAAGCTCATTGCGGATCTCGACCAGCCGAGGAAACTCTATCGCCTCACCTACACCATTACCGACCTCGACGGAGGCAAACGCATTGGGTCGGAGAAATTCACTCTGCTTGTTGCTCCAGGACAGAGATCGACCTTCAAACAAGGCAGCCGCGTGCCCATCGTTACCGGGACAACCGACGGCCAACCCCAAGGCACACAAGTGCAATACGAAGACGTGGGATTGAGCATCGAAGCGCGCGTAGGCTGGTCACCGGACGCGCTCGATCTGCACACAAAGATCGAACAAACGAGCCTTGCGGAAGAAAAGCCTGTAGCCCCTGCGCAGGATCCGGTGGTCCGCCAAACCGTTTTCGATGAATGGTCGCAACTGTCACAGAGCAAGCCGCTGGTCCTTGGGTCGCTCGATCTTCCGGGCACCACGCGGAGCCAGGAGATCGAAGTGGTTGCGGAGGTTGTCCGCTAATCCCCCGCGAGTGCTTTTTCCCCGGGCCGGGCGGAGCCGGATCGCACTCCGCGTTCCGTCCCGGTAAGGCTCCTCCGCGATTGAGAATTCGACTGCCACTTTTCAATGATTGACTGCTCCGCCGGGCAGATTCCGGCGTAGAGTGTTGGCAGAATCGTTTTCGGCAGAATCGTTCTTATTGTGGAGGGGCCAAATGCTCGAATCTACTTCGTCCGCCCGAATCGTGATGACCACCGTGGTGAGCCCCGAGGAGGGCACGCGCCTGGGACGCACGCTCGTGGAAGAGCGCCTGGCAGCATGCGCCACACTCCTTCCCCCCGTTCACTCGATCTACAGCTGGCAGGGCAAGATCGAGTCGTCATCCGAGACCCTGCTTCTGCTCAAGACCGCGAGAGAACAATTGCCCGCTCTGGAAGTCCGACTGCAGGAGCTGCACAGTTACCAAACTCCTGAATTCCTGGTGCTTGGGATCGAGGCCGGGAGTCACTCTTACCTGAAATGGCTGCGCGCCAGCCTGGATGCGCCGCAAGGTACCAAAGTATAAACGAACGTCATAGCCAACAAAAGACCCTCTGGTATCCTTGTTGGAGTCTGTCTTCATGCGTTGGCTCCTCATCGTTCTTCTTGTATCGCTCGGGGCGCTGCTGGTTGCGGCCGCGGGAGCTGCCCGTCACATTTGGCGGCAGCGTACGAAGCCCGGGGTAAACACTCCGCGGCCCTGAAGCCGGATGAGGAGCCCGGCCTGAAAGTGAAGCCCTGAGAATTGTTGCGATGAAAGGTCCGGATTTTGTGCCGGAAACAGACGGTTATCGTGTGGTCAAACAACGAATGCTGATGCAAGATTGAAGATTGAAGAAAGATTAGAGTTTCGCTGCCGAAAGGATCTCCCCCGTCGTGAGCACCAAAACCCCCGATCTCGCAGGTTCGAAGGCCCTCAACGAAATCTCGATCGCCCATAGCCCGGACTCCGACGATGCGTTCATGTTCTATGGCTTGGCCACCAACAAGGTTCGTGTGCCCGGCTACCGCTTCAGTCACACGCTCTGTGACATCGAGACGCTCAACCGCCGTGCCCGCGAAGAAGCCTTCTACGATGTGACGGCCATCAGCTTTCATGCCTATCCGTATTTGCAGCAGAACTACACGCTGATGAGCTGCGGCGGAAGCGTGGGCGAAGGTTATGGTCCGATGGTCGTTGCCAGCCGCATGCTCGATGTGAACGACCTCGGCCGCATCCGCGTTGCGGTTCCGGGCACGCTGACCACGGCCTATCTCGCGCTCAAAATCCTCAACCCGGAAATCAAGACGGTTACCGTCCCCTTCGACCGCATCATTCCCGAGATTCTGGCCGGCACATACGATGCCGGCCTCATCATTCACGAGGGCCAACTCACCTATTCCACCAGCGGTCTTTTTAGAGTGATTGACCTTGGCGCCTGGTGGCGCGAAACCACCGGCCTGGTGCTGCCGCTGGGCGGCAATGCCATCCGCCGCTCGCTCGGCGCCAAGGCGCACAAAGTCATCTCCAAGGCGCTCCGCGACTCGATCCGGTATGCCCTGGACCACCGCGAGCAGGCCCTCGAATACGCCATGCAGTTTGCACGCGACCTGGACACCACAATGGCCAGCCAATTTGTGAGCATGTATGTGAATGAGCGCACTCTCGACTATGGCGCCGATGGCCGCGAAGCGATCCGCAAGCTGCTGGCAATGGGCCACGAGCGCGGCATCATCCCCATTGCCCCGCAAATAGACTTTGTGGATTAGCGCATCCTCAGGATGAGCTGCGTTGCTACCGCGGCCGCTGCACGCGACTGCGCTGCATTTTTGCCCCGGAGCGGACAGATTACCTTTAGCGCCTTGAATCTAGCCGAAGGTCATTGTACCGGCCCAACAATCTTCGCGGGCTTTCTAAATGTTTTCTAATCTCTGCCGATGCATCCAACAAGGAGCTTTGCCGGATGCCTTCGCACACGTCTCCCACTATCCTCTTTGCGTCGCCGGACCCGGCTCTTCTTCGCGCCGTCGAACCGATGCTTTTGGCCGCAGGTGCGCGGGTCGACGTGGTCCTGTCCGCTGAGGCCGCGCGCGCTTCCATCGCCAGCGGGAATCCGCCAGGCCTGCTTCTGCTCGATGCGAGCCTGCCGGGCTTGCCGATCGGCCAGTTGATCGCCGCGGCGCGGTCTCAGGGCGACATGGCACGTTTCCCAATTGTTCTGGTTGCAGACACAGTGACCCAGGAATGGATCGATCGCCTCGCCGACGGCGCGGTTGACGATCTCATCTTGCGCTCGGCTGAACTTCCCTACTGGCAGCTGCGGATTGACCTTGTGATGCGCGATCAGCGGATGGCGCTCGAACTGGAAACCCTTCGTGACGCCGCCATCCGTAACGCTCAGTTCGACCGCCTTACCGGCGTCTACAATCGCGAAACCATGCTCGCCATGCTCTTCCGCGAGACCGACCGCGTGCAACGCATGGGTAGCTCGCTCTGCCTGGTGCTGTTCGATATCGACGAATTCGGCCACTGGAACTCGCGGCTGGGCGTGGACGCCTGCGATGAGCTGCTTTGCCAGGTGGCGCGCCGCACCGGCGCCCTTTTGCGCAGCTACGATCTGCTGGGGCGGCCCGGCATGGACGTGTTCCTGATCGCCTTGCCTGCCTGCAGCCCCGCCAGCGCCATGATCCTGGCCGAGCGTCTTCGCGTGGATGTTTTCTCCGTGCCCTTCCGCATAGCGGGCGAGGCCGTCCGCCTCTCCGCGTGCTTTGGTATCGCCAACAGCCGCGGCCGGTCGCCGGTGGTAGTTCTGCGCGAGGCTGAGAAGGCTCTCGAGTGGGCCAAGGCCGCCGGACCGGAGTCCATCCAGTGTTTCGGATGTCCGCCGGAACCCGCTCCGTCGCCGGTGACTTTTCTCTCCGCGAGTTCCGGCGATGAGCTGCTGGCGTGGTAGCGCAGTCCTATCCGAGCCCATCCATTTTGGACGTTGCGGAGCGCGTTCGTCCGTTGCGGGGGCGGCGGACGAAAAAGGATGGAAAACGCAGGTCTCGGCCTATCTGTCGCACGCCGCCGTCGCGGCTGCCGGTTCCAGGAATTCCTGAAAGACCTCGTTCGAAAGGAGCCGTCCGCGCGCGGTGAGGCGGACGCGCGCGCCGCCGGCGACCAACAAGCCATCGTTGACAAGCCGCTCGACTGTTTCCATCGCCGGCTCGACTAAGTCGGGACCGAATTCGTGTTTGAGCGCGTCGACGCTAACACCTTCACTCATGCGCAACCCGAGAAACCATGCTTCCTCGTGCTGACGCGCCGGCGGGAGCCATACGGTTTCAGGCATTGTTGGGCACGCGAGATACTCCTTCAGGTCGTCTTTGGTCGTTGCGCGGAGCATATCGTGAGCCCCGCCGCCATTCGCCGGATGGTCCGCTTGATGACGTGACGCAGCACGCAGCATGGATGACGCATCCAAGCCGACGCCCAGATACGGCCGCCGCTGCCAATAGCGCAGATTGTGCCTCGACTCGAATCCGGGGCGAGCGAAATTCGAAATTTCATATTGGCACAGCCCGGCCTCTTCCAGCCGCTCGATCGCCAACTCGTACATCCGGGCGATCGTATCGTCGGACGGCACCAGATCTGCTCGATAGCGTACGCCGCCCTTGAGCACTTCAAGGCCGAGGCGCGAATCCTCGTCCACCTCAAGCATGTACACGCTGGCGTGGGGAACGCCGACATCCACGAGCGCTTTCAACGACTCTTCCCACGAGGCCAACGTCTGTCCGGCCAGCCCTGCGATCAAATCCACATTCAGGTTCGCAATTCCGGCCGCGCGAAGACGCCGGAGATCAGCCTCGACCGCCGCGCGATCGTGCAGCCGGCCACTCGAGTGCGCTTCGCTGTCGACAAACGATTGCACGCCCAGGCTCACGCGGTTCACACCCGCGGCGACAATCGCATCCAGCATCGCATCGGCAAGCTGCCCCGGCGCGCACTCCATGGTAATCTCTGCGTCGGCGTCGAGATCGAATTCCGCTCGAACCGCGACAGAGAGGCGAGTGAGCAAATGCGGCTCGAGGAGCGATGGCGTTCCCCCGCCCAGGTACACCGTGTCCACGCGCCGCGGGAACTCCACTCTTACCCTTTTGGCCCAGGTTTTTGCCCCAGAAAGGTCCTCGATCAGCCGCTCCACATAAGGAACGTGATCCGCCGCCGGATAAACGCCTGACGCAAAGTTGCAATAGGTGCACTTCGACCGGCAAAAGGGAATGGAAATGTAAATTCCGAGCGCATTGGCGCCGTTGCCGGTCATAGAGGGATTGTTTCATGCGCGTCTGCAAGCCGCTGGCGCCCGTTAATCTCCGTTACCGGTCATGCAATGATGAATGCAAGGAGATCCGGATTTGAAAGCCTGGCCTGTCCTTGCCATCCTAGTCATCCAAGTCCTCCTCTTTCTTGCCCATTGGTTTGTCTACTCCACCTGCATCGCCTTTTGGCTAGGTCTTGCTCCCGCGGTGGCCGCCGAGTTGCGCGTCGCGATGCTGGTTCTGGCATTCAGCTTCGTCACCGCTTCGCTACTGTCCTTCCGCTTTTCTAATGCGGCTGTTCGGTTGTTCTACTGGGCTGCGGCTGTTTGGCTCGGCTTTCTCAACTTCTTTTTCTGGGCGTCGGTCTTGATTCGGCTGGCGTGGGTTGCGCTGCGAGTTTTTCACCTGGCGGACTCCTCCGCAATTCGTGCACCACTGGCAGCCACGATCTATTCGATGGCTGCGCTGACCGGAATCTATGGTCTCATCAACGCCCGCATCATTCGCGTTCGCCGTGTAGAAGTGCATATCCCCGACCTGCCCGCGGCGTGGCGCGGACGCACGGGCGTCTTACTGAGCGATTTGCATCTTGGACCCATCAACGGCGTCCGATTTTGCCGCCGTCTGGTTGCGCTGGTCTCGAGCTTCCATCCCCACGTTGTTTTTCTTCCCGGCGACCTCTTTGACGGCACAAAGGGCGATCTCGATCGACTGCTCTCGCCCTTCCACTCGCTTTCGCCACCACTGGGCATCTACTTCTCAACCGGCAACCACGAGGAGTTTGCTTCGCCCGTCGACTACATCGAGGCCATCAGGCGGGTGGGCATCCATGTTCTGGCCAACGAACAGGTTGTCGTCGATGGCCTCAGCGTCGCCGGCGTGCTTTATCACGACTCGTCTTCGCCGCTCCACATGAAAGCCGCGCTCAGCAGTATGCGCCCCAACGGCTCCGAATCTGATCGCACCCAGCCCGGTATTCTGCTCAATCATGCGCCAACGCGCCTGCCCATCGTGGAGCAGGCCGGTTTCAGTCTGCAACTCTCCGGCCACACACACGGCGGGCAGTTCCTGCCCTACACGTGGATTACGCGACGGATCTATGGCCGCTTCACGCGCGGCCTGCATCGTTTTGGCTCGCTCCAGGTTTACACTTCAACGGGCGCGGGAACCTGGGGTCCCCCGATACGCGTCGGCGCACGGCCGGAGATTGTTTTGCTCGAATTCATCTAGATATTGGGAGGCCTGCCGAAAGCATGGAGAACACTGCTTTGAACCCAGAATCGTCCGCACCAGACCCGCTCGTTGTTCGTACCAGCCTTCACGGGCTCGATCTGCTGATGAATCCGCGCCTCAACAAGGGCACCGCGTTTACTGAGGCGGAACGTGACACCTTCGATCTGCACGGCTTGCTGCCTCCTCACGTCGGAACTCTCGAAAGCCAAAGCGAGCGCCGCAAGCGCGTGCTCGACTGCCACCCCACCGCATTTGACAAATACGCTTCCATGCGCGACCTGCAGGACAACAATGAGACGCTGTTTTACTCCCTCATTGCCCAACACACCGAGGAGTTGCTGCCCGTCGTCTACACGCCGGCAGTGGGGGAGGGTTGCCAGCGCTTCTCCGAGATCTGGCGCAAGCCGCGCGGCGTGTTCCTCAGCTATCCTGACAAGGACCGCATCGGACAGATTCTTTCGAGCCCGCGTTACGACGCCGTGCGCTGCATCGTGGTGAGTGACGGAGAGCGCATTCTCGGCCTCGGCGATCAAGGGACCGGCGGCATGGGCATCCCGATCGGCAAAATGGCGCTCTACACCGCGCTGGGCGGCATTCCGCCCGAGCATTGCCTGCCCGTGCTGCTCGACGTGGGCACCGACAACCAAAAGCTGCTTGGCGATCCGATTTACATCGGCTGGGAACACGAGCGCGTCCGCGGGCAGGAGTACGACGACTTTGTCGAAGCCTTCGTGACGGCAGTCGAGCGCCGCTGGCCGCACATTCTCTTGCAGTGGGAGGATTTTGCCGGCACGAACGCGTCGCGCCTGCTGGAGCGCTACCGCGACCGCCTCTGCACTTTCAACGACGACATTCAGGGAACCGCGGCTGTGACGACCGCGACATTGCTGGCGGCCGTCTACGCCACCGGCATTCCGCTGAGGGAGCAGACCATCGCGATGTTCGGCACTGGATCGGCCGGCGCAGGCATTCTCGATCTTCTCATTGCCGAAATGAAGGAACAGGGCCTGAGTGACGAGCAGGCGCGGAGACGCATTTATGCGTTCAACCACTTGGGCCTACTCATCGAGGGCTGCCAGGGTGTGAAGCCCGGGCAGGAAGCGTTCCTGCGTAAGCGTGGGGACACTGCCGGATGGAAGCTGACTGCATCAGATTCAGGCGCAATCTCGCTGCTCGACGTTGTGCGCAACGCAGGCATCACGGTGCTGGCCGGCGTGAGCGCGCAGGCGGGAGCGTTTACCGAGGAGATTGTGCGCGAGATGGCGCGCCACACTCCGCATCCGGTCATTTTTCCGCTGTCGAATCCGACATCGCAAGCCGAGGCAACGCCCGTTAATCTGCTCCGCTGGACCGATGGCCGCGCGCTGGTGGGGACGGGTAGCCCCTTTGCTCCGGTCGAGGTGAACGGCAAGCTCATCCGCATCGCGCAGGTCAACAACTCCTACATCTTTCCCGGCCTGGCCCTGGGCACTCTCGTCTCGCGCGCCACGCGCGTCACCGACGGCATGATCATGGCTGCCACAAAGGCGCTGGCATCGCTTTCACCGGCGTGCGCCGACAAGAATGCTCCGCTGTTGCCGCCTCTCGCCGATGCTCGCAAAACGAGCGCGGCAGTCGCCGAGGCAGTCTTCCTGCAGGCGGTCGCCGAGGGAGTCGCCGAACCTGTTGATGAAACAGCTATCGCTGCAAACTTGCGCGCGTATATGTGGGAGCCGGTGTATTGTCCGTACGAACGCATTGAAGATGCGAAATGAGGGGTGCGAGAAGAGGGGTGCAAGCTGAGGATTGCTATTCGCCGGCCGGCACTTCCTCCAGCAATCGTTTCCATGTCTTCTGGTTTTTGCGGAAGCCTTTTTTGAGATCCTCGAGAATCCGCTCGAAGTCCGCGTTGGTGCGGAAGTTGTTCCACGCGGGATTCTTCTGGAACCAGGGGTAGTTCTCATTGCCGAGATAAATGGCGCGCCGCAGCCAATGCAGGGCTTCGCTGGAGTCGCCATCGACGGCAAAGTAGGTAGCCAGCCGGTAAGCCATTTCGCTGTCGGCCTCGGCGGCAGCCAGCGTGTCGTCCTTGAGCAGCGCAGCGCCACGTTCGCGCGCGCCCGCCTGCACATAGCAGATGGCCAGCGTGGGCACGGCAATGCGCAGCGAAGCATCGTCGGCGATGACGCCCTCCAGAGTCTCGATGGCCTTGTCGAGGTTTCCCAGGCGCATCTGTTGATAGCCCGACGAAGTGCGGAGCAGCGGATGACGCGGCTCGAGCGCCAGGCCTTTTTCGAGCTCGTCGCCGGCCAACTCGATCTGGTTCTGGTAGTGGTACACGCGAGCGCGGTGATTGTAAAGGATCGCAGCGTTGGCCGGATTCAGCTTGAGCGCGCGGCTGAATTCAACCAGCGCCTCGTCGTACATGCCGTCGCCGCGCAGCGCCAGGCCGGCCACCATGTGCACGTTCCAGTCGTTCGCAGCGCCGGCGAGCAGGTTGGCAATGCCGTGCCGCGCCGACTCCTTCTCGCCGCGCGACAGCAACATATAGATGCGGTAAAGATTGGTCTCGGTGGACGCCGGATCGAGCTTCAGGGCCTCTTCGAAGGCGCGCCGGGCGCGCATCACGTGGATCTGTCCGCCGAAACCGTGCCGCGCGTACTGCAGCTCGGCGATGCCCAACCCGCTCCATCCGGCGGCGAATCCGGAGTCCGACTCGGTGACGCGGGTAAACAGCGCGTGCGCGCGATCCAGATCGGCGCGCGAACCCGTGCGCACCATGAACGAACTCAAGAGCGCTCGCGCCTGCAAATATCTTTCGCTCACCGGCCCGGGCAGCGAGCCGTCACGCGCCGCACTGCGCGCCGCATCTGTACTTTGCCCGGTGCGCGACGCTTCGATTCCTTCCGCAGCCCCCATTCCCTGCAGCGTTGCGAACACTTCGTTTGAAATCTCCGACTGTACAGCGATCAGATCCAGCGATGCGACGCGGATCGACCCGCCGGTACGCACGCTCTGCGAAGCCACGTCGAGCAATTGCCAGTTCAGGTCGAATCCGTTTTCCGAGCGCACAAAGTTCCCAGCGAGCACAAACTTGACCAGCAGCTTTTGTCCCACCGCCAGCGGGTCCATCTGCGCCCAGGGCCGCGCGCCGGCCAGCGGCATCAGCGCGCTCGATGGCCGAACCACCAGCGCCGGAATCCGCGCCAGACGGGCCGCAATCGCATCGGCGAGCGCGTAGCCGTAAAGCGGCGCCGCCTCCGTCGCACCCAGGTTGGCGAAGGGCAGAACAACCAGCGAATTCTGCGGCTTCTGATCCACTGCCGACTCGCGAAACCGCTCGGCCAGCATGGAAAGCAAACCGGTCGCGCGCTTCTCCGCCTCAGCGCCCGTTGCCGGCAGGTTGGCCGCCGCGTCGCCGGGAATGATTCCCGTCTCGATGCGCAAAGCCTTCATGATGGTTTTCAGTCCCTCGCGAACCTCAGCCGCCGATGCCGCGCGCGCGCCGGGATTCTTTTCGAGACAGGCGGCAATTACGCTCATGAGCTCGGGAGAAATTTCCGGGACGATCGCGCTCAAGTCCTCCGGCTCGAGAAACTGAATGGCGCGAATGGCCTGAAAGTCCTCGGCGTCGGGACGAGCGAAAGGATGGCGTCCGCTCGCCAGCTCGTACAGAATCACGCCCAGCGCCCACACGTCCGACTGCACGCTCGAGTGTCCGGTGACAAACTGTTCGGGTGCCATGTAACGGATGGTCCCGCCGCGCGCCGTATGCGTTGACGCGACGGATTTGTCTTTAGCCGGCGCCGGCGTCGCCGGGTCGAAGCGCGCGTCTTCGGGAGTGAGCCGCCGCGCCAGCCCGAAATCCAGAATCTTTACCAGGCCGCCGTCGGTCAGCATCACGTTCTGCGGCTTCAGGTCGCGATGAAAAATTCCCAGCGCATGCGCCGCCTGCAAGCCGTCGGCAATCTGGATTCCCACCGAGAGCACAAGCTGCAGATTGGCCGGGCCGCCCGCTATCAATTCGTCCAGCGGCTGGCCGGGCACAAACTGCATGGCGATGTAAGCCTCGTCGCCGCTCTCACCCACCTCATAAATCGCGCACACATTGGGATGCTCGATGGCCGAAGCCAGCCGCGCCTCGCGGAGCACCGTCGACCGCATCTGCTCAGCGGTCAGCAGCCCGGTATGCAGCATCTTCAACACCACGGGACGCTGCAGCAGGGTGTCGTTGGCCGCGTACACCACGCCGCTGCCGCCAGCGCCCAGACGCCGCAGAATCTCGTAATGGGCTATCGTCTTTCGCTTCATCGCTCAACTCAAGTCTAGCGGCCATTGCGTAAGGACCGTCTCAAGACGAGGCTTTTCGCCGCTCCGCCTCCTATCTGTTAACGTCGATGTGAAGATGCAAAGCATGAGTGGATTTGCGGCAGAAAGCAGCCGGCGCCGGGCGCATTTGTCGTCTGGGACACGGCTGGGCGTCGTCTTGGCGCTCGCCATGCCGTTGTGTCCTCTGGCTGCGCAACAAAGCGCGGAGCCGCCGGCGCAGCAAACAACGCAGCAGCCGGGTGCTGGCGCGCAACTCCAGACCGGGACCAGCAGTGGACTTGATACCGACGCCCGCTTGCAGAACCTGCTCGCCGATCATCAATACCTTCGCATCCAGGCGCAGATCAGCCAGTTGCCGCCGGAGCAGGCGCAGTTCTATCGCGGCATTCTGGCCAACCGCTCCAATCAACTGGATCAATCAGTCCGGCTTCTCGAGCCGCTCGTGGATCAGGTGACTGCGAGCGGAGATGCCGCTCGCGAGAAGCTGCTCCGCATGACACTGGCCGAAGACTATCTACGCCTCGGCGATTGGGCCAAGGCCGGGCAGGCCTACCAAGCCCTCAACGCGCGGTTTGGCGCCAAGCTCACAGCCAGCGAGCAAGATGAAATTGAGATGCCGCTCAAAATGCTGCCGCTGGCCAAGGACAATCCGCCCATCACGGTCGATCTCTGCGAGCCTTTCAGGCTTCAGGTGAGCAACGATCCTCTCGGCCTTATCGATGTTCCCGTCTTTATCGACGCGCGTTCTCATAGCTGGATGCTCGATCCTACTGCACCCTTCAATCTCATCTCCCGATCGATCGCGCAAGATGTTGAGCTCACCATCTCAAAGGAATCCGCCACCATTCACACCCTCACCGGGCGTCCCATTCAGGTTCACGTCACGGTGATTCCTCGCTTCACCATCGGCGGCCGCCTCACGCTGCATAACGTCACGGCTTTTGTCTTCGACGATAATGACTATTTCTTCAAGAGTTCCGGCTATCGGGTGGAGGGCGTACTCGGGTATCCCGCGCTCGCCGCCATGGGCCGGCTCACCGTTTCCGATAACACCATCCAGGTGGATCCCGCGAAAGAAATCGATCCGCAGGAAGACAAGGATCGCGAAAGCGCGGGCGCACGCTTCTATCTCGACGGAGATCAAGTCATCGTCGCGCTCGGCCGGTCGCTCGACCCCGCCGCCGATTCCTCCTCGCAAGGAGTCGCAGCGGGTAGCCGCGGCGACGCTAGTGAAAACGATGACCGGATGTTCGCCATCGATGCCGGCGGCCAACAGACGTACCTGACCTCGCGCTGGTTCGACGAGCATGCCGCCGCGTTCAACGGCCAGAAGATGGAGCCCTTCTCGATCCCAGGCATGGATTCGGGGCCTGGGTCAGCCTACCTCGCCGAGACCGTTCCCCTGGCCGTTGGCGATACCTCGATCAACCTTCACTACATACCGGTCCTAACGCAGCCGTTTGGCTCAGCCGCCCGCGACGATGTGTACGGTGTAATCGGTATCGACGCCCTGGACCAGCTCAAGAGCTATACCTTCGACTACCGCACCATGCGCTTCAGTGCAACGGCTGAGTGAATTGAGCAGGGACAAGGAATTGGCGGAAGGAACGCTGAGTGCTACTTCTTCTCCAGTTTGATCTGGCCGCGCCGGCCCAGCACGAGAGCTGCAATTCCAAATACGAGCAGAACCAATCCCCACCACAGATTGGCATCGATCCCCAGGCTTTTGGCATACATATCGGCGTTGGAGCGCGTGGCCACGCCGAAGGCTGTCAGGACGGTTCCGATCAATGTGAACAACATGCCCAACGAAATGCGCGGATCGTAAAACATTGCTCTCCTTTTCTGCTCAGATGAAGATCAGGCTCACTGCAATCGCGGCCAAGAGGATTGCTGCAGCCATTGCCTCGGGCCGTTTCCACCGTGGCCCAATCGCAGACGGGCGCGCTGTGAGCGAAAACACAAGACCTTGGAGATCCTCCCTCAGCGCCGCCTTCGTGAACAGGCTCACCGCCGCTGCCACCAGGAGACTTACGAGGAAGGCTAACATCGCTGTACCCAACCCCAGCGCCAGTTCGCTCGCGGGATGGTGCAGCACCGCAATCCAACCGCCGCGGATGCCTGGCTGTTCGCCACGCGGCAGCGCGAGCCCGTGATGCAGAAGAGCTGCAGCCGCTCCTGCAATCAATCCCGCGAACGCGCCGTGTCCGGTCGCGCGCTTCCAGAAAGCTCCGAGCATCAGCACCGCAAAGAGCGGAGCATTCACGACGGCGAAGACGAGGACGATCGCGTCGAACAGGCTATTAAACCGCATGGCCGCGCACGCGGCGCCGAATGCAAGCAGTACACCTCCCACTGCCGCCCACCGGGCCACAGCAAGCAGGCGCTTGTCGGCAGCGTTTTTCGCGAGAAACGCCTGAAAAATGTCGCAGGTGAAGACGGTGCTGAACGACGTGACGCTGGCGGCCACGCCACCCATCAGGCAGGCAAGCAAAGCCGTCATCCCCAGCCCGAGCAGGCCCGCAGGAAGAAACTGGAGCAGCATGTTTGGCGTGGACATCGCGTAGTCGAGCGCAGCGTGTCCATCGGCGCCCATTTGAGGTTTTCCATCCGCATCGGCCTTCGCGGGAACTAGCCCGCTCCCCGCTTCGACCGCTGGCGGGACGACAGTGATCTCGTGATAAATCACACCGTTGTCGTTGTGGATCACGATTGAAGTGTGGGGAGTGGGCAGGACGACCGCGATTAGCCCCGGAAGGATTAGGACGATGACGACAAAAACGCGCAGAGCCGCCGCGATCATTGGCGCCTTGCGCGCGGCCTCCACATTTTTCGCCGCCATGGCCGCCTGCAACAACCTGAAGTCTGTGCACCATGTGGCGCCGCCCAACACCAGGCCTGCGCCAACTGCGAAAACGACAGCGCCGGCGCCCAAAGAGCGTGTGCCCGCGTGCAATGCGTTCGGCGGAATCGCGGCCTTCAATCCGCTCCAGCCGCCGATCCGCTTCAGACCGAGCAGAACCATTGGCAGCAGTCCGGCAACGATGAGGCAAAACTGAAGCGCCTGGTTGTACATTGCTGCGCCAAGCCCGCCGAGCAGAACATAGGCCAGCACCAGAGCCGCCGGCAGCGCCATTGCGAGCAGCAGCGTTCCGGCGGGCGGCAGGTTGAGCGTGCCGGCAACCTGATCGAAGATGTGCAGCGCCACGAAGACGCGCCCCATGGCGTAGAGTGCGATTCCGGCACTGAAAGCGGACATCGCGGCAAACATGCCGGCATTCAGCAGGCGGGTCTTCCGATCAAAGCGCAGCCCGAGATACTCCGGAATTGATCGCGCAGCAAACGTAGAGGGTTTCTGCGGGGATTCGACCGCTATTGAATTCGAACCGTAGAAGACGGGCATCAGAAAAAGGCCCGCGAAGAGCATGGCCGGAATCGAGCCGAGCGCGAAGAATGCCACGCTGGCCATGCCGTACCGGGCCCCAGCCGCGCCCATGCCAAGCAACTCCTGCGAGCCCAGGCTGGCGCCCAACATCGCCAAACCGCACAGCCAGCTCGGCATCGCGCGGCCGGCCTGCATGAACTGCTGGCCACTCGTCATCGCCGGCTTCAGCGAGAATCCGGCGGTGAGCATGAAGAAGCCGTAGATCAGCAGGATCAGCGAGTCCGTGGCAGCAAGATTCGGCACAAACCGCTCCTTCCATCCTGATGGTACAGAATCCATTTGGCCCGCCGTCGAACGTCAAACGCAATTGCCTATTCTGTTGGCCCGATCCGGTGATCCTTTACCGCGAGCGCAAGAAAACGGCGGCAAGGGGATGCTCCCCGTGCCGCCACCAGTTTTTCTGTCAACAGTGTTTGCTCTCTGTCTGAATCACGCCTATTTCATGCGCGCTCAAGTGTCGAAGTTGATGGCTGTGCCATCGACGCACAGCGCCGTTATTGGTTCACGCCCGCTCCTTGGCCCGTTCCCGGCGCCGGCGCTGCTGGAGCCGGTGGTGCCTGCGGAGCCGCATCCGGCGGGGGCTGAGGCGGTTGCGGATGATGGAACTGTCCGCCCGGCCCGCGGAACTGATCGCCTGGTCCATCCATGCCCGGCCTCTGTCCATCGTGTCCCCCTGGGCCCCAGTCGCGATCACGCATCCCCTGATGATCCATCCGGTTTTGGTGCATAGTCTGCAGTTGCTTCCACTGGTCAGGTTTCAACTGCATCCGAATGTCCAGCAGGAAACGCGCATTCGCTTTTTCCAGATCGCCGCGCGCGCCCACGACTCTGTCGATCTGCGCTTCAATCGCCGCACGGTCCGGAGTATCGGCCTTCATCAGCGGCCCCATCTCCAACTCTGCCTTGCGCAAAGTTGCTTGCAAGTCGATCAGCTTCATGCGATGGTCCTGTAAAATGCCATCCATCGCCTTGCGCTGATCGTCAGTCAGGGTCAACTGCTTCACGACGTCCGGATTGTTCCAGAACTGTCCGTTTGCGAATCCAAACGCGCGCTCCATCGGAGGCCGATGCTGCCCGAAGCCAGGTCCCATGCCTGGCCCGCCGGGCCCCTGAGCGGACGCCCAACCTCCTGCGATCAACATTCCCGCTCCAGCCAAAACCAGTCGAACAAATTTCAACGTCTTCATCGATTTTTCCTCCCTTGTGTCCCAAGGGACCCTTTCCCGCCTTCTCGTCTGTTTTTTCTTGTCTTGTTTTGTGGGCCCGTTAATTCGTGCCGTTGTCAACCATCATTTGCGCCAACGGCTCCATGGCCGCCGGAACCTGCCGCGATACATCGCTGTCGACCGTTGCCAGCAGGTCCTCATTCTCATTGGCTGCGCTCTTTACTGCGGTTGGTTGCCGCTTGGTAACGATTGTGGCCGCGACAGGCTGTTCGGCGGCCTTGCGCTCGAGAACGGATTTTTCCTCCGCCGCTTTCATTGCTGTCATCCGCGTCAACTCTTGCCGCTGATGGCGTTCGTACAATCCGCCCGCCAGGCTTCCGGCCGTAAGCACGCACCCCAGCGCCCAGGTCGCTATGAAGCGCCAGTTGTGCCGCGCCGCTTTCACCACTGTCCGTGGCCGGCTATACGCGGCCTCGCTCCAGGCATCTACGCTCGCCTTGAAGTTCTCGAGCGCACCCGCCACCTTTGGATCGTCGATCTCTCCCGCCAATTTGTCTCTCCAGCTCATCGTGTTCCTCTCAGCTCCGCGCGCACCCTCGCGAGCGCCCGCGATAAGTGGGCCTTCACCGTGCCCTCGCTCAATCCCGTTGCCTTTGCAATCTCGCTCAACTCCCTGTCTTCGACGTAGCGCAACAGGAACACCGTTCGCTGCCGCGCGCTTAGTCCTTCCACAGCCTTCCAAACCTGCGCAACCTGTTCCCGTGCCAATATCTGCTGTTCCGCAGAGCGTTCGCCGTTCGGCAGCCACTCGCTGGCCTCGTCCACGCCAATTGCATTCGCCTGCGTATGCCGCCAGAACTGCAGGCGCCGGTTGCGCCAGTGGTCCTTCTGCAAATTAATCGCGATCCGCATCAGCCAGGTCATCGCGCTTGAATCACCGCGAAAGCGGTTCCAGTTCCGGTGCGCCTTCAGGAAACACTCCTGGGTCAGCGTCTCGGCCAGATCCACGTCCCTGAGCGATGCCAGTAGGAAGCGGAAGATTTGCGGCCGGTGGCTTTCGACAATGCTGGCAAAATCCTGCGCAGCAATCTCCTCCGCCGCTTCCGCGGTCATCGGCTTTACAGCTGTTCCGGCTGCCATCACTTTGGTAGACGTCCGCATCGGGGCCAAGTTTACAACCCTTCGCTCGATTCTCGCGCCGAAGCGCCACAATGCACGGCCGCGGAATGAAAGCAACCTGCCCGCAAATCCAGTGCTCTCACCATTAAGTCATTGCTTCCATTGCACCGCAATGCCTCAAGCTCAGCAATCAACTCCGAGCAATGGCGCGCCTCGATTCCGCGACGATATAATCTGTTGCGGCGATGGGGGCTTCGCGCTTCCGGACGCCTCCGCGGCGGTGAGCGTCGGCGGTTGGCACACCAAAGTATCTGAGCCGCTGGTTACTTTCGACGTATCCACGAGAATCGGCACGCAGATCGCCGCAGAAATTCCCGGCGTCCGAGCCAGCAGCAGCGGATGAGAACCGCCGAGCTCAAAGCTCGCGATATGGAGACTGAAATGATTTCCCGCCGAAAATTTGTCAACGGACTGGCTGCCGGTGCGGCGGCCTCAGCCTTTGCGTCCACGGCAAAGAGCTATGCGCAGATTCTGGGCGCCAACGATCGACTGAACTTTGCCATCAACGGCCTCAACGGCCGCGGCCACGCGCATCTGTCATGGCTGCGGGCCAACAGCAATACCGCTCGCGTCGCCTACATTTGCGACGTAGACTCGGGTATTCTTTCCAAATTTGCGGCTGAAGCGGAACAAAAGCTCGGCTATGCGCCCAAAGCCGAGACCGATTTCCGCCATGTGCTGGAATCGAAGGACGTCGACGCCATCACGGTTGCCACTCCCGATCACTGGCACACGCCGATGGCGGTACTCGGTCTGAAAGCCGGCAAGCACGTTTACGTCGAGAAGCCCTCCAGCCAAAATCCACGCGAGGGCGAGCTGCTTGTGGCAGCGCAGAAGAAGTATGGAAAGCTCGTCCAGGTCGGCGATCAGCAGCGTTCCTCCGACTACACCATCCGCATGATCCAGCAGATTCACGAGGGCCTGATCGGCGAGGCGTACATGGCCAAGTCGTGGTACGTGAACACGCGCGGCTCCATGGGAATTGGCAAGCCCGCACCGGTGCCCGCGTCGCTTAACTGGGATCTGTGGCAGGGCCCCGCGCCGCGCAGTGAGTACAAGGACAACATTCAACCTTACAACTGGCACTGGCTGCGGCGCTATGGCACCGGCGAGACACTCAACAATGGAACTCACGAGGTTGACGTTTGCCGCTGGGCTCTACAGGCCGAAATCCCCCACGCCGTGACTGCAAGCGGCGGCCGCTACCAATTCAAAGACGATTGGCAGTTTCCCGACACGACCATCACCAACTTTGAATACCCCGGCAAGCTCATTTCGTGGGAGGGCCGCTCCTGCCAGGGAATACGCCTCTACGATCGCGACCGGGGTTCGGTCATGATGGGCACCAAGGGCTCGGTGGTCATCGATCGCGATGGCTACGACGTCTTTGATTGGAAAGGGAAGCAGGTCGACAAGTATCGCGTCGGCCACGTCACTTCCACCGGCGACCTGATCGGAGCCGACTCCATGACCGACGCTCACTACGCCAACTTCATCGCGGCGATTCGCGGCCACGAGACGCTCCACTCGCCTGTTTCGGTGGCAAATGTCACCGTTACCATGCTCTTGCTCTCGAACATTGCATGGTTCGTCGACAGGCTATTGCGGGTCGACGGTGAAACCGCGCACATCCTTGACGATCCCGAGGCGATGAAGTACTGGGTCCGCACCTACGAACCAGGCTGGGAAGTGACTGTTTAAGGAGGCACTCGAATGGGGACCGAAACCGAATTCTCGCCAGCCGCGCAAGCTGGAACCATAACCCTTGGCGGCGATCTGACCGTGAACCGCATGGGCTACGGCGCGATGCGCATCACGGGCCAGGGCATCTGGGGTCTGCCCGACGATGTCGACGCCGCGCTCGCCACACTGCGCCGCGCCGTCGAGTTGGGCGTCAACTTTATCGACACGGCGGACTCCTACGGCCCTGACGTCTCAGAAGAACTGATCGCAAAAGCGCTCTGGCCCTATCCGGCCGGCCTCGTCATCGCCACCAAAGCCGGTTGGACGCGCCATGGCCCCGGCGTTTGGCAGCACAACGCGAGCCCCGAGCATTTACAGGAAGCCATCGAAGGCAGCCTCAAGCGCCTGCGCCTGGAGCGCATCGACATCTACCAACTCCACGTTCCAGATCCTGCCGTCTCCTTTGACGCATCCATGGAAACCCTCGCGCAGCTGCGCGAGCAGGGCAAGATTCGCCACGTCGCTCTCTCCAACGTCACGCTTGAGCACATCCACCGAGCACAAAAAATCGTCCCCATCGTCAGCGTGCAGAACCGCTATAGCTTCTCCGATCGCGAATGGGATTTCGTGGTCGATTATTGCGAGGCCAACGGCATCGCGTTTCTGCCATGGGGGCCCATGGCACAAGGCCGCAAGGCCAGCGAAGCGGTGGAGAGGATCGCCGCCGCGCGTCAGGTATCGACGGGGGTGATCTCGCTGGCATGGCTGCTGCGGCGCGCGCCGGTCGTGCTACCCATCCCCGGCACAAGCTCGGTGAAGCACCTTGAAGAGAACGTGGGCGCGACTGCTATCCGGCTCACCGACGCCGAGTTTGCCAAGCTCGGGGCTGTTGTTCCCAAGCCCTACTGGCTGCGCGGCTGAGCTCAGAGGGCTCAACCGCGCAATCTTATTGCGTTCCGTTTGCCGGACTCGGAGGCTGCGCGGCCTGCGGCGCGGCGCCGCCTGGCGCGGCCACTGCTGGCAAATTCACTGGCTGATTCAGTCCGTGCTCAGGATCGTACTGGTGTTTGACCATCCAGTCCTTGAATTTCGCGGTAGGTTCCTCGTCCAGCAGGCCGTTATGCTTGTAGTAGACCGTATCTTCCTTCAGGGTCACCCGCAGATCGCATTCGCTCATGTCTCCCGGCTTGCCTCCCAGGACAGGGAGCAGAATTGTAAGCTCGCGACCCGGCTTTCTCCAGCGCGCCACGTAGGTTTCGTACCCGGGCGAAACCATGATGCGGGCGCTGCACTGGTAGCTGAAATCGAAGCCCTTGGGTTCACCGTTTTCATAGAGATCGGCGCGGCCCTCGCCGTCGACGTTTTCCAGCGTACCGTAGGCGCCGCCGCCCGGGCGGTAGTAATGCGAATATGCATTGAACTGAAAGATATGTACCCTTAGCGGATAATCGGCGGCGTTCCATTTCATTGCCCACGCCGCTGTCACCAAGAACAGACCAACGCACAACATGCTTAACCCAGAGATCCAGAAGCGACGCATTTAGACACCCCCTGAAAATTCTTAAAGTCGGATTTCGCAGCCATTTTACCTCAAAGCTTGGCGCGACGCCGTCAACCCGTCTTTAATAATCGCGGCAAGCTGCGCATAGGGTCTGCACACATCACGGCTCTTTGCGATGCCGCCGGTTGTGCTCCGCGCCACGCATCAGCAACACCAGCGGGATGTTGGCCAGGAAGAAGATCCCCATCAGATAAAACGCATCGGAATAGCTCAACAACGCCGCCTGCTGCTGGAGCCGCTGATAGATGAGCCCGCCGGCTTTGTGCGCCGCCGTCACCGGGTCAACACCCTGACGGACCAGGAAAGGCGCCAACTGCGCAAAGGCCTGCTGGCTCATCGGACTCGAAGCCGTGAGGTGGTCGCCGAGCGTCTGCTGGTGAAACTGCTCGCGACGCGCCACCAGCGTCGTCACAAACGAGATGCCTACGCTCGAGCCAATGTTGCGCATGGTGTTGTAGAGGCTCGTGCCATAGCTCGTCTCCGCCTTCGGAATCGGGCTCATGGTCAGCGTGGTCAGCGGCACAAAGAGAAACCCCAGGGCAAAGCCCTGCACGATCTGAATCCAGAAGATGTCCGACGTGCCGGAGTCGAGCGTCATACGCGCATACCCGAAGAAGCAAAGACTGGCGAGGGCAAATGCGAAGATCAGCATCCAGCGCGCGTCCCACCCTTTGCCCAGCAGGTAGCCTACCAGCGGCATGCAGAGCGCGGTTCCGATTCCGCGCGGGCTGTTCCAGATTCCGGCCGTGGTCGCCGTCCAGCCCAGCAGGGTTTGCATAAACAGCGGCAGCAGCACCAGGCTGCCGTACAGAATGAATCCCATCATTGTGGCCAATGTGACACCCGAGGCAAAAGTACGCGAGCGCAGCAGTCCGAAGTGCACAATGGGATCCTTCGCGCGCAATTCGCGGATCACGAAAGCGGCAAGGCAAACCAGGGCAATCACGCTCAGGGTGCGAATCAGGTTCGATCCGAACCAATCCTTCTCCTGACCTTTGTCGAGCATGACCTGCAGCGCGCCCATTCCCACCGCCAGCATGCCGATGCCCCAGGCGTCCACGCCCAGCGACCGGCGCCTTAGGTAGCCGGGATCGACGACGTACTGCGAGATCAAGAGCAGGCTGAGGATGCCCACCGGCAGGTTGATGAAGAAAACCCAGCGCCACGTCCACGTGTCGGTCATCCAGCCGCCTAGCGTGGGACCCAGGATCGGCGCCGCAATAATCCCCATGCTCCAAAAGGCCATCGCCTTGCCCTGCTCCCTGCCCGGGAACTCTTCAAGGAGCACGGCCTGAGAGAGCGGCTGCAGCCCGCCGCCGGTGAAGCCCTGCAAAACGCGAAAGACAATCAGCATGGGCAAATTCAGCGCCAGTCCGCACAGCAAGCTCGAAAGCGTAAAGCCGGTCACGGCAAGCAGCAGCAGCCTCTTGCGGCCCAAGACGCTTGCCAGCCACCCAGTGATGGGCAGAATGATGGCGTTCGCCACCAGGTAGGAGGTCAGCACCCACGTCGCCTCGTCCACACTCGAGGAGAGCGAGCCGGCGATGTGCGGCAAGCTTACATTCACCACCGACGTGTCGAGCAGTTGCATCACGGCGCACGACATCACGGCGATGGCTGTCATCCAACGGTGCGGGGAAATTGACTGGCTATCGAACGAGGAACGAGTCGGCGCGGCTCGAGGCCTGTCACCCGCCGCAAGGGAGGCTGCATTCGGCACGGCGCCTTCCAGGCTGGGGATGGTGAGGTTAGCCACGGTTGGCAACCCTGTCCCGCGCGAACAAAGGATCGCCCCGAGCCGCGGTCGAGGAAGCGAATCCGTTAGGCGGACAAACGGCGGCAATGCCTTGTGCTCGCACAGCCAAACCCCCGCGCTCTCGCGTCGTCTGTCCGGCGAGAGGGGCCTTCAATCAACCGATAAGAAACTAGTCGAAGATTGACCCCAGTTTACTGCAGTGCCGATTGGCGCGCTACGCACCCACGCCATCGCGCAGGCACCAACCGCACGCCGCAGCCCCGCCACGATCGTTGATTCTTCGTTCCTTACCCTTTTGAAGGATTTACTCTAATCTCGAGACATCATGCTGCTCGAATCTCTTCGCGAACAAGTCCTCCGCGCCAATCAGGAGATCGCCCGTCGCGGCCTCGCGCCCCACACATTTGGGAACGCCAGCGGTGTCGACCGCAGCGGCGACAAGCCGCTCGTGGTCATTAAGCCAAGCGGCGTCGATTATGCCTCTTTGACTCCCACCGATCTCGTCGTCACCGATCTCGATGGCAACATCGTCGAGGGCGCGCTGCGTCCATCGAGCGATCTGGATACGCACACGCTGCTCTACCGCGAATTTCCTCAGATCGGAGGCATCGTTCACACGCACTCCGAGTTCGCGACGGCCTGGGCCCAGGCCTGTCGCGCCATCCCTTGCCTCGGCACCACTCACGCTGATTACTTTCGCGGTCCGGTTCCGGTAACCGAGCCGCTCACCGCCGAAGAGGTTGCCTCAGGTTACGTCCGCTCGACCGGGTCGGTCATCGCTCGCTGCTTTCGCGCGGGCAAACTCGATCCGGTTGCCGTCCCCGGCGTGTTGGTGGCGGGCCACGCCCCGTTTGCCTGGGGCAAGAACCCAGCTGAGGCTGTCAAGCACGCCGACGTCCTTGAGTACATCGCCCGGCTCGCCTTCCGCAGCGTGCTTCTGGGCGCGCCGGAGGCCGGCATTCCCAGCTATGTCTCGGAATACCACCACCTTCGCAAGCATGGCCCGAAGGCAACGTACGGACAACGCTGACCCTGAATCCGAGGCCGCGTATACCTTTGGCCAGTCCGCGACCGTGCGGGCGCGATTTCATGTGCTCAAATCCGCAGAAAGACTGCCAACCGTAACTCCTGTGTTTTCGGTCAGTTGACAGGGGACTCGCTGCGGGTCATCAATCTACCATTTTCCATAGATTGATTCTCTTCTGTGGAGGCCGGCTCTTGTTTTTTGCACTTCCGATGTGATCTACTTCACTTCAGGTTGACATTTATTGACAACCCAGAGTCCATATCACGCTTGTTCTCAGACGATTGGCCTGAGACCTCTGGCTTGAAGCCGCATCCCCCCTGCGTGGCAACCGACGTGCTGGTAAATCGCTTGAAGTAGAGAACTTCCACACTCATGGAGACAAGCCTTTTCAACCGCGTGCAGGCTACGCTGCTGGCCTTGGCCACGGCCGCGCTGTTCGTGTTGGCGGTGCTGAATCTCCTCGAGCAGCGCCAGTTTCCGCAGCCCGACGATGGCGTGTGGTGGGGCGAGGCTGCAGGCGGCCTGCACGCGGAAAAAGTTCTGCCCGATAAGCCTGGGCAGCGCGCCGGAATCCAAGTGGGAGACCTGCTGACGGGCGTCAGCGAATCCCCCACTGAAGCCGTTACGCCCGTTACGGTGGTCGCCGATCTGGAGCGCGCACTTTACGCCACCGGTCCTTACGGCCAGGTCTACTACACCATCACGCGCGATGGCATTCCCCTCGAAGCGCCTATCAAGGTCATTCCCGAGCCGTTGGATCGCAGTCTCGAGTTCGGCCTGCGCATCATCGGCCTCATCTATCTCATCATCGGCTTCTACGTGCTTTTCCGCCGCTGGGGCGCCCCCCGCGCGACGCACTTTTACCTCTTCTGCCTGGTTTCCTTTGCGCTCTACGCGCTGAAGTACACCTCCAAACTCGACACTCTGGACTGGATCGTCTTCTGGACGAATGTTGTGGCCGAGGCGCTGCAGCCTGCGCTCTTCCTGCACTTCGCGCTCAGCTTTCCTGAGGAGCGATTCAAGAATCTCCGCCGCCGCTGGCTGCTGCCCCTGATCTACGCGCCCGGCGCGGGAATGCTTGCCCTGTGGCTCTGGTCCATTGGCACGCGCGAGGCCACCAAGCTCCTCCTTGACCGGCTCTACCAGATCGACACGGCATACGACGCCGTCTTCTACGTTGCCGCAGCGCTCCTCTTCCTGCGCAGCTATAGCCGCGCCACCACGCCGTTGCTGCGCCAGCAGTTGAAGTGGGTTACGCGTGGCACTCTGCTTGCGGTTCTTCCCTTCACGTTTTTCTACGCCGTCCCCTATCTGCTCCACCTGAATCCGCCACAACTGCTGACCAATCTGGCCGGCCTTTCGCTGGTGTTTTTGCCGCTCACGTTCGCCTGGGCCATCGTCCGCTACCGGTTGATGGACACCGACCTGATCTTCAAGCGCGGCGTCGCCTACACGCTGGCCACGGCTCTCATCCTCGGCGGATACTTCGGCATCATTGCGCTCATCGCCGAAGTGGTTCATGAGCGCCTGCCTGAAACCATGCAAAAGTGGGCGGTGGTCATCGCGATTCTGGTCACGGCTGCCGTCTTCGATCCTGTCAAGCGCCGCATTCAGAGTTGGGTCGACCGCGCCTTCGACCGCCATCGCTACGACTACCGCAGGGCCCTGGTCGAATTCGGCCGCGGTCTCGGCTCTCAGACCGACCTCCAGGCGCTGCTCAACTCCATCGTCGAGCAATTGCCGCGCACGCTCCTGGTCGCCCGCGTTGCCATCTTCCTGGCGCAGGATTCCGGCCACCTACGTCTGGCGGCTTCGCACGGATTACCCGACGAAGTCAGCGCCGGGCAAAGCAACCTGGCCCTCGGCTTTCTCAACTTCGACCGCGCCAACGATCACTCTCACATCTTTCTCGAAAACGCTCAAGCTGTTTTGCATCTGCCGCGGGACCAGCAGCGCACCGCCGCTCTGCTCGACCTCAACTACTACCTGCCCTGCCGGGTGGCTCCGGTGCAGTTGGAGAATGGCGAGGCCGCTAGCCGCACCATCGCCGTCATCGGCCTCGGCCGCACGCTGGGTGGCGACTTTCTGTCGAGCGAAGACGTCGAGCTTCTGGAATCCCTGGCCAGCTACATCGGCATCGCCCTCCAGAACGCCAGCCTCTACGCGCGGCTTGAGGAAAAGATCGTTGAGTTCGAGCGCCTCAAGGAATTCAACGAGAACATCGTCGAATCCATCAACGTGGGCATCTTCGCCATCGACCTCAACGATCGCATCGAAAGCTGGAACGCGCAGATGGAGGCGATGTACGCTTTCAGCCGCGCTGAAGCACTTGGCCAGGAACTACGTTCCGTGTTTCCGTTGGAGTTCATCGAGGCGCTGGAAGGCTTCGGCAGCGATCCGGGAGTGCATCACCTCTACAAATTCCGGCTCACCACGCGTGCCGGCGAGCTGCGCACCGCAAACATCGCTATTGCGCCGCTGCTCTCGCGCGACTTTGTTCCCGTGGGCCGCACCGTTCTGGTCGATGACATTACCGAACGCGTCACGCTGGAAACTCAGCTTGCCCAGGCCGACAAGCTCACCTCCATCGGCCTGCTGGCCGCCGGCGTCGCCCACGAGATCAACACTCCGCTCGCCGTCATCTCCTCCTACGCGCAGATGCTGGCCAAGCAGTTGCGCGGCGACGCGCGCCTCAGCCCCGTGCTCGACAAGATCACGCAGCAGAGCTTCCGCGCCGCCGAAATCGCCAACGGCCTGCTCAACTTTTCGCGCACCTCCACCACCGAGTTCCGCAACACCGATCTGAACCAGGTAGTCCGCGACACGCTGTCGCTGCTCGAGCACCAGTTCAAGACAGCGCAGATTCTTGTCGATCTCGAACTCGCCGAAGAGCTGCCGCCGATCCACGGCAACCCCGGCAAGCTGCAACAGGTCTTCCTCAATCTTTTGCTGAACGCCAAGGACGCCATGCCTGGCGGCGGACGCCTGCGCATCGCCACGCTTGTCAACGGACACGTTGAAGCCGTGATCGCCGACTCTGGCTCCGGCATCGCGCCCGAGCACCTCAAGCGCATCTACGATCCCTTCTTCACCACGAAAAACCTTCCCGGCGACCGCCGGGGCACCGGCCTCGGCCTCTCCGTTTCGTACGGCATCATTCAGGAACACGCCGGCAAAATTCACGTCGAAAGCGCAATCGGCGCCGGCACGACCTTTCACCTCGAGTTTCCGTTGTTAAGGAATTCCGTCCATGCCTGAGCCCACTGCTGAGGACGCACTGCCCGTGAACGCGCCTGTCTCTGCGCCCGCGATCGACGTCAGTTCACCCGCCGCTTCGATCCTCGTTGTCGACGACGAGGCAGGCATCCAGGAATCGCTCGAGGTCCTGCTCTCCCTCGAAAACTACGCCGTCAAAACCGCGGCCAACGGCGAGGAGGGCCTGCGTATGCTCGATCAGTCGAGCTTCGACCTTGTCCTGCTCGACCTCGCGTTGCCCGGCCAGAGCGGCATTGAGCTTCTGCCGCAATTCAAGGAGCGCCAGCCCGATCTTCCCATCATCATGATCACGGCCTATGGCACAGTCGATAACGTCGTCGAGGCCATTCGCGCCGGCGCGGAAAATTTCATCCAGAAGCCATGGGACAACGAGAAACTACTCGCCGACATTCGCTCCGCTGTCGCCCGCCGCCGCGCCGAAGAAGAGAATCTTCAACTCAAGCGAACCCTCAAGCAGCGCTATAACTTTGCCAACATTGTGGGCAAAAGCGAGTTGATGCTGCGCGTCTTCGATCTTGTCGCTCAGGTCGCTCCCAGCCGCTCCACAGTTCTCATCCAGGGTGAGAGCGGCACAGGCAAGGAGATCATCGCCAAGGCGATCCACGCCAACTCGCCGCGCCGCGATAAGCCATTCGTCCCTATCAACACGGGCGCCATGCCGTCCGAGCTGCTTGAGTCCACGCTGTTCGGGCACGTCAAGGGCGCGTTCACTTCCGCTGTTGCCTCAAAGAAAGGCCTCTTCGAAGTCGCCAACGGCGGCACGCTTTTCCTCGACGAGATCGCCACCATGGGCCTCGACACGCAGTCAAAAATTCTGCGCGTGCTGCAGGACAAGCGCTTCATGCATCTCGGCGGCATTCAGGAGCTTCAGGTGGACGTGCGCATCCTCGCCGCCACCAACGTCGATCTTCGCCAGGCGGTGCGCGACGGCCGCTTCCGCGAGGATCTCTTCTACCGCCTCAACGTTATTACCGTCGACCTGCCGCCGCTGCGTTCCCGCCGCGAGGATATTCCGCTCCTGGCCCAGCACTTCCTCGATTTTTACGCCACTGAGAACAACTTCGCTCCGCGCAAACTCTCCACCGACGCCATGCGAGCCCTCATCGACTACGACTGGCCCGGCAATGTCCGCGAGCTTGAGAACGCCATCGAGCGCGGCGTGGTGCTCTCCTCCGGTCCACTCATCGGCGCCGAGCTTCTCCCCGGACAGATCACAGGCCGCAGCTTCCAGGACGCGCTCCTCGAGCACAACCCGAACTCTTCGCTATTCGATATCCTCGAAGTTATCGAGCGCCGCATCATCATCGAAAAACTCGAGCGATGTAACTGGAACCAGACTGAAGCCGCGGAGCAGTTCCGCATTCCGCTATCCACCCTGAACCAGAAGATCAAGCGCCTCAACATCGAGATTCGCAAGCGGGGCAGGGAATAGAGAGAGATAGGGAAAAGGGAATAGGGAATAGAAAACCTTACTTGGTTACCAGTCGCTGATCTGCCGACAACTGACTATCGACCACCGACCACCAAAAACTGACCTCTGACCACTGCGAACTACGAACTCCGAACTGTGAACTGTTTATGCCCTTCTTCCTCTTCAAATCGAACCCGGCGTCTATTCCTTCGACGACCTGCTGCACGACGGCGAAACCGTTTGGGACGGCGTGACGAATCCCACGGCCGTCAAGAATCTGCGCGAGATGAAGGAAGGAACGAAGTGGATCTTCTACCACACCGGCGACGAACGCACCGCGGTGGGCACAGGAACGGTCCTTTAGCGTCGACGCGGCGGACCCGAAAGTCCCCATCGTGCGCGTCAAGGCAGGCAAGCGCCTCAAGAATCCGAAAACCCTTGCCCAAATCAAGGCTGAAAAGCTCTTTGCCCGCTCACCGCTACTGCTCATCGGCCGCCTCTCGGTTGTTCCGCTCGCGAAAGAGGAGTGGGATTGGTTTGTCGGATGAAAGTTCGGGGGAAGGGAACGGCTACTCCCCGTCTTTTCCAAGCCACGCCTTCGTGTTCAGCAGTTGCCGCTGATCCAGTGCCCACACTTTGCCCGTCATCTCGTCCGGCGCGCGGCCTTCGCGAGCAGACTTTTCGAACTCGCTGGCCATGGCCTGCATCTTCGCGTCCAGGTCGTCGAGAAAGTTGAGCACGAGCGCCTCCGGAATCATGGGCAGCTTGGGCGAACCAAACTCCAGTTTGCCGTGGTGCGACAGAATCATGTGCAGCACCAGCGTGCGCAGCCGGTCAGGGAATCCGGGCAGCCCGGCGATCGTCTTCTCCACCAGATCGACGCCCATCTGGATATGCCCCAGCAGCACACCCTCGACCGTGTAGTCGAATCCGGTGTCCCAGCTCAGCTCGCGGATCTTTCCGATGTCGTGCAGAATCACGCCGGTGACAAGCAGATCGCGATCGAGCATCGGGTAGTGCGCGGCTACGCGATCGGCGAGCCCCAGCAAACTCACCACGTGCTCCAGCAGGCCGCCAAGCCACGCATGATGCAGTTGCCGCGCCGCCGGCGCCTCGCGAAATGCCTGCGCGATAGGCGCATCGGTGAGTAACGCCGCGAGCAGCCGCTTCAGATCGGGATTGGTGACGCTCGCCGCGCTTGCCTCGAGCATCCGCCAAAGCTGGCCCACATCGCGGCTCGTCGCGGGGAGCATGTCCATCTTGTCCGCTTCGCTGTCGAGAGCCTTGCGCAGCTGATCCACTTTCAACTGTGCGCGATCGTCGTAGCGCGAGACGCTGCCGCGCACCTTCACCATGTCGCCGCGCTCGAAGTCTTTGGCGATCCGCGGGTCGCCCAGCTCCCACACGCGCGCTTCGATCTGCCCGGTCTTGTCGCCTAGAGTAAGGCTCAAATACGGTTTGTTCTGCTTGGTGGTCCGTTGCAGCCTGGCCAACACGAGAAAGAAGCTGTCGAAGAGCCTTCCCTCGTCGTAGCCCATCAAATCCGCGATATAGATGTCTTTCATTCTGCCGAGAAGATTAACGCAATTCTCTCGCCCTGCCAAAGGTGCCGCTCAAACCGTAAAAGACCGGTGCCGCTCCAAAAACACCTCGGGCCTGGGATTCCGTTCCCAGGCCCGCTTTATTCGATCAACTGAATCTCGAGGTTACTGCGGCGGCGTCTGCTGTGGTTGAGGCTGGTCCGGATGGTCCGAAGGCGCAGGCGCTCCCGGCACAGGAGGAATAGGCGTTGGCTGTTGCACCGGCTTTGGCTGCGTTTCTTCCTCGCTCTTCTTCTTGTTGGCGATGCGAGTCTTCCCATCGGTTGCAGTCGATGCCTTTTTCTTCTTCTTCTTCTTCGATGTATCACCCGGCAGACCCAAAGGAGCTGACTGCGTTTGCTGGTCGGCTACCTCGGACGCATTCGGCGGCGTGGGCCCGGTCGCACCCGCTTGTCCGGCGTTTCCTGGTGTCTTCGCCGTCTTAGGCTGTCGTGCGCGAGCGCTGAAACGCGTCTTCTGCGTTGGCGCGGTCGGCTCCAGCGGATTCGCAGGCTGGTCGGTATTCGAAGCAGTCTCAGGCAGCGCGCCCGCATTCTCCGTGGCTGAGTTTGTCGTCGCGGAAGGCAGCGTCTCGCGTGGAGCCTGCCCGAAGCGGATCTTTTCTTTCTTGCCGGGCTTCTGGGTGGCTGCTTCTTCTTTCTTGCTCCCCTTCTTCTTTTTGTTGGTTGCCTGGGTTGGCGTGGCTGCCGGAGGTGCCGGCGCTGCGCCGGCCTCGTTGGCCGCCGCGGCCGGAGGCGCAGCCGCACCCGATTTCTCCCGGAAGGTGTGGGTGCTCTCGCGGAATCGGGTCCTCTCCACCTTGGCTTTCTTCTTCGGCGCCGGTGGCACATATGCGCTGAAGCTGATGCTTGAATGCAACTCAGCAGGTGTTGCGCCGGCGTCTACATATCCCTGCTTGATCTGGATGAATGCCTGATCCCTCATCTGGTTCAGATAATCGCGAATCGCCGGGTCCATCAGGCTCATGTAGTACGCCTGCTCTACGTCCTCCTGCACATCCTTGTACGGCCGCGGTCCGCCCGGCGTATGCTGCACGACTTTCAGGATGATGTAGCCCTGCCGCGTGAGAATCGGATCGGTGTATTGGCCCGACGCGAGATCGAATGTCTTGTCCTCAAGCACTTTGGGAAGCTGGCCCCGTTTGTACTGGCCCAGATCGCCGCCGGAGGCCGCCGTGGAGCCGTCGCTGAAGCTCCGCGCCAACTGCGCAAAGTCTCCGCCGGCGTGCAGCCGCGCCTCAATGTCGTCCGCCTTTGCTTTGGCCGCCGCAACCTTGGCCGGATCGTCGGATCCCTCCGTCCCCGTGGAAATCAGAATCTCGCCCAACCGCACGCTCTCCGGCTGTGCGTAATCCTGTTTGTGCTCCTCGTAGTACCGCTCCACCTCGCCGGGAGTCATCTGGATATGCTCGCCAACTTCCTGCCGCATCACCTCCTGGGTGATGATCTGGTTGCGGATGTTGGCCTTGAAGTCCTCGAAGGACACGCCCTGGTCTCTGGCCGCCTTCTCCAGATCGTCAATCGAATCCAGGTTGTACTGCTTGCGGATCTCGTCCAGGCGCTTTACAAGTTCCGTTTCACCGGTGATGTCCAGTTCCTTGCCCTTCGAGAGCCACAATTGCTGGTCGATCAGGTTGCGCAGCAGATCCCTGCGTTCGCCCGCTATCTCCTGCATCGATGCGCCGTGCTGCCGTCCATCCTGGTCCAGCTCGGTTTCCGCACGGTCGTAGTCTGACTTGGTGATGATCTGGTCGTTGACGCGGGCGACGATGTCCTCGACGGTCGTCCCGCCATAGGGGCTCTCCGGTTCGTTCGCCTGGCCGATTGAGAGGCCGGGGCACACCAGCAGCGCCGCGCCAAACGCAAACGCCGCAAATCCGCGAAAATGTCTAAAATTCATAGAATCGACGTCTGGCCGTGTGCCTGGCGCATGCTTTGCTGGTGCCTGCTGCATAGACGCAATTGTAAATGCCGGGAGAGCCAAAACGGAAAGCGGAAGCCCGGCCACAGCAGGCGGACAACCCTCCGGAATTTGCTTTCTCGCGCCCCAAACCACGGTAACCCGGCTACCCGCCCGCTTGAGCGCGCGTCAAATACAGCGGTGTTATACTTTAGCCGAAGACGGCCTCGCGGCCTCAGTGCGAGCGGTTCTTCCATCTCCTGGCGTTGCCAATAACGGGCAAGGTCAATTTTTATCGAGCGGAAATCCGGCATTGGCCGGATTCGCTCGCAGGCGATGGAAAGTCCGCCCTCTCGAGCCCGCCGCAGGCGCCGTCTGGAGGTTCGGTTTGCCAATGAATTCCCGTGCCCGTCGCGCGCTTTTCGCCCTGGGTGTCTTTTTCGCAGTCTGTGCCGTAGCCGGCACCGTGCTCGAGCGCCGCGTAGGCGCCCAATCATCGCAGGACGAGAGCCAGCTCCGCGACAGCCTCAAGGCATTCACCGACGTCTACGCGATCGTGGAGCAGAACTACGCCGAGCCCCTCACCCCGGACAAGGCCGACGATGTCATCTACGACGGCGCCATCCCCGGCATGTTGCAGGTCCTTGACCCGCACTCGCATTTCTACGATCCCAAGGCCTATGCCCGCCTGCGCGAAGACCAGCGCGGCCACTACTACGGCGTCGGCATGGTGATCCAGCAGCAGAACGACAACAACGGCAAGAGCAATGTCTACGTCGTTACTCCATACGAGGACACGCCCTCGTTTCGCGCGGGCATTCATCCGGGCGATGAAGTTGCTGCGGTCGACGGGAAGTCCACTGACGGCTGGTCGTCAGACCAGGTTGCCAAAGCGTTGAAGGGCCCCAAGGGCACGCACGTGCAGGTCACGATGGTCCGCTATGGCCAGGCCAAGCCGATGGTCTTCGACCTCATTCGCGACGAGATTCCGCATCCCTCCATCGATCTCAAATTCGAGATTCGACCCGGCATCGGATACATTCATCTGTCCCAGTTCCAGGAAACCACCGGCCAGGAGATGGACGAGGCCATCGACGGCTTCGGCGACCTCAAGGGCCTGGTGCTCGATCTGCGCGAGAATCCTGGCGGCCTCCTAAGCCAGGCCGTGGATGTCTGCGACCACCTGCTAGCCAAGGGCCAGACCATCGTCTCCCAGCGTGGCCGCGCCTACTCCGATCAGAACTACGTCGCAACGCACGGCAATGACGGCAAGACCTTCCCGATCGTCGTGCTGGTCAACCGAGACACCGCCTCGGCGGCCGAGATCGTCTCCGGCGCGCTGCAGGACCACGATCGCGCCCTCATCGTGGGCGAAACCACCTTCGGCAAGGGCCTGGTGCAGACCGTCTACAACCTCAGTGAAGACTCCGGCCTCGCCTTGACTACCTATCACTACTACACGCCGTCTGGACGCCTCATCCAGCGCAATTACGCTGGCGTCTCGCTCTACGACTATTACAACCACGCCGGCGGCGGCCCCACGCCCTCCGACTCCTCCAGCCGCGAGGTGAAGCTGACTGACTCTGGCCGCACAGTCTACGGCGGCGGCGGCATCACGCCCGACGAGAAAATCGAGCCGCCCACGACCAACCGCTTCCAGGACGAATTGGTCTACAAAGACGTCTTCTTCCACTTCGCGCCGGTCTACGTGGCCACGCATCCCATCGACAAAAGCTTCCAGGTCGACGCCACAGTCCTCAACGACTTCAAGAAATTCCTCACCAGTCAGGATGTTGACTGGACGGACGGCGATATCGATGGCGTCTCCGAGTGGATCAAGGCGCAAATCAAGAAAGACATCTTTACCATTCAGTTCGGCCAGCTGACCGGTTTGCGCGTCATCGCCGATTGGGACCCGATGGTCCAGAAGGCGCTTACCTACATGCCCGAAGCCCAGGCTCTTGAAGATAGCGCGCACAAGGTATTGGCGGAAAAGGCTCAAGCCCGCACCGAGCCGAGCACGGGCGCCGCGTCCCAACCCTGAGTTCCCTTCACCCTTTCAAGCAAAGCAAAAGGCCATCCCGCCGGGATGGCCTTGGTTATTGTTGACGCGCTTGAACACCGATTTGGCGCGGCGCACACCGACACTCTCCCTGAGCCGGCTCTTCAGCCACAGCACGAATCAGGCGCTTGCGCGGCTCTCTACTTTGGCGGGGGCGGCGGCGTGAACATCTCGCGCTTGCGTCCCGGTTCTGGTTTCGGTTTCGGCTTGGGAGCCTTCTTGACTTCTTTCTTGCCCCTATCTTTGTTTCCCATGTATGCAAGCATGACACAGAAGGTCCGCGGCTGAAAAGGGTCAAAGCGATCGGCGCGCCCGTTATTCTGAAAGAACCATGACCAGCTCAGTCAGACCTTTTCGCCGCGTCGCAGTTTTTTGCGGTTCGGCCTTCGGGAACAATCCAGCATTTCGCGCGGAAGCGACAGCTCTCGGCACCGCCATCGCTCAAGCCGGCATAGGACTGGTCTACGGCGGGGCCTGCCGCGGCCTGATGGGTGCGGTGGCCGATGCGGCGCTCGGTGCAGGCGGCGAAGTCATCGGCGTGTTGCCCGATGCTCTAAGTGGCCGCGAGATCGCGCACAGCGGCCTCACTTCGCTCGAGCTCGTTCCCACCATGCACGAGCGCAAGGCCCGCATTCACGAGTTGTCCGACGCGATTCTCGCTTTGCCCGGCGGCTACGGCACGCTCGACGAATTGCTCGAGGCTATCACCTGGGCGCAGATCGGCCTCCACGCGAAGCCGTGCATCCTGATCAACACGCTCAATTATTGGAACGGCCTGCTCGCCTTCATCGACACGGCTGTCGCCGCCGGATTCATCGAAGCCCGCAACCGGCAACTCATCCGCGTAGCCGCCAATGCCGCCGAAGCGATTGCCTTGGCTATGAACCACGCGTGAGCCGCGCATCATTAGCCGCGTTCGGCGGTATCATGCCGTTATGTCGACCAAGCTTCGTTTCGGCGTGCTCAGCACCGCCAACATCGGCCTGAAAAAAGTGATCCCTGCCATGCAGCAGGGCGAGTTCACTACCGTTACCGCTATTGCATCGCGCGATCTGGCCAAAGCCCGTGAGGCGGCCACGAAACTCGGCATTCCCACGGCCTACGGCTCTTACGAGGAACTGCTCGCCGACCCCAACATCGACGCCATCTACAACCCTCTGCCCAATCAGCTCCACGTCCCGTGGACCACCAAGGCCGCCGAGGCCGGCAAGCACGTGCTCTGCGAAAAGCCGCTGAGTATGACCATGGCCGACGCTAAGACGCTGCTCGACGTCCGCGCCCGCACCGGCGTCAAGATCTGCGAAGCCTTCATGATCCGAAGCTCGCCGCAGTGGCTACGCGTGCGCCAGCTTCTCGACGAAGGCCGCATCGGCGAATTGCGCGCTGTCGCTGGCGTTTACAGTTACTTCAACATCAACCCCGCCAATATACGCAATCAGATCGAAACCGGCGGCGGCGGCCTTTACGACATCGGCTGCTATCTCGTGCAATCGTCGCGCTACGCCTTCCAGCGTCAGCCGCGGCGTGTGGTTGCGCTTGTCGATCGCGATGTGCAAACTGGCACCGACCGGCTGACCTCGGCGATCCTCGACTTCGGCTCCGGCGAATTCGGCTCCGGCCAGGCAATCTTTACCTGCAGCACACAGCAGAGCCCGTTTCAGCGCGTCCAGATTCTGGGAACACGTGGCCGCATCGAACTTGAGATTCCCTTCAACGCGCCCAGCGACCGGCCCACGCGGCTCTTCATCGACGCGACTGGTGACCTCACTTTCAGCGGAATCACGATGGAGACCTTCCCCACATCTGATCAGTACACGCTGCAAGGCGATGCGTTCGCCAAGGCCGTTCATGAGAACACCGAAGTGCCCGTCCCGCTCGAAGACTCGATCGGCAACATGGCTGTCATCGAAGCCATCTTCCGCTCGGGAAGGTCAGGCCAATGGGAGCAACCGGAGTAATAGGGGCTTTCGCTCGCTGATCGGGCCATGCGCTGGTCTCCACGTGGTCGCGCAGGCTACGCGGCGGTCGCGCACTCCCGCAGATCGCGGCTCAGCGCATCCACGCGGCTGGGATCGCTGTCCCATGCAAACATGAAGCGCGCTGCACCGCCGATGAAAGTGTAGAAGCTCCATCCTCGCGCGCGGAGATTGTTGAGCATCTTCTCCGGAGCCTCAACAAACACAGCGTTAGCTTCAACCGGCTGCGCGAGCCGCACGCCGGGAATTCCCGCAACCTGCAACGCGAACTGCCGCGCGCAGCGGTTGGCATGCTCGGCGTTGCGCAGCCACGCGCCGCCCTCCAGCATGCCCACCCAAGGCGCCGAAAGAAACCGCATCTTGGCCGCCAGTTGTCCCGCCTGCTTGCAGCGGTAGTCGAAGTCCGTCGCCAACGCGCGATCAAAGAATAGGACAGCTTCTCCCATCGCCATGCCGTTTTTGGTGCCGCCGAAGCACAACACATCCACGCCGCTTTTCCAGCTCATCTCCGCCGGCGAGCAGCCCAGGCTGGCGCAGGCGTTGGCAAAGCGCGCGCCGTCCATGTGCAGCGAGAGCCCGCGCCTGCGGCATTCTTCCGAGATCCGGCGCAACTCGGCGAGCGTGTAGACTCGGCCGGTTTCGGTGGACTGTGTAAGCGTGACCGCGCGCGGTTTGGGATAGTGAATGTCGCTGCGCTTCGTCGCCAGCTCGCGAATCGCGTCCGGCGTGAGCTTTCCTTCCGGGCTCGCCGCCACCAGCAGTTTCGATCCGTTCGAAAAGAACTCCGGCGCGCCGCACTCGTCTGTCTCCACGTGCGCCTGGTCGGAGCAGATTACGCTGTGATAGGACTGGCAGAGCGACGCCAGCGCCAGCGAATTGGCCGCGGTGCCGTTGAACACGAAGTACACCTCGCACGAAGTTTCAAACAGGCTCCGGAAGGCATCGGCCGCCTTCACCGTCCATGGATCGTCACCGTACGACGTCACATGCCCGCGATTGGCGGCCTCCATCGCCTGCCACGCCTCCGGGCAAATTCCCGCATAGTTGTCGCTGCCAAACTGCTGCTGCAAGTGGTTATTTTCGATTTCCGCCATGGCACAATTCTCGCTCATTCAGGACGGAGCACGTCCCGGAGACACTCTTAGACTAACGGTGGATTCGCTGAGTGGGAGCAGGCGGTTGAGAAATTGGAGGCGCGGGCCGGGATCGAACCGGCGCATAAAGGTTTTGCAGACCTCTCCCTTACCACTTGGGTACCGCGCCTTGGGCTGCCTGCCTCACGGGTTGCGGATCGTCTCATTCCACTCTTCACCCGGTTCATATGCGCCGGAGAAATGCAGAATGGAGCGGGAGACGAGACTTGAACTCGCGACCCTCGCCTTGGCAAGGCGATGCTCTACCACTGAGCTACTCCCGCTTAACGCAAGTTCGAGTATACCGGGCAGCCGAAACCGGGTCAAACCGGCTCGGCGTGCCGAAAAGTCCTTTTCGACGATAGAGTTCTGGCGCGCTCTGCAACGCGATATTCCCGTCCCAGTGCGCACCCCGCAGACGTTTGACCCACCCCGCAAATTCCCGTAGACTTAGAGATTGCGAGGGATGCAGCTCGATCTGCCCTCCACCCGCATCATTTTTCCTGAAGTCAGGACCACCCCTGCAATTCAGGCTTTGGAGATGGAAGCACAACCATGGCAAACCACGTATCGGCGCTCAAGCGCGCCCGCCAGACCGTAACCCGCACTGAAGTGAACCGCGCCAACCGCAGCCGCGTGCGCTCCAGCCTGCGGGCGCTGCGTGAGGCTCTGGCCAAGGGGAACGTGAAAGAAGCACAGGCGCAGTACCGGACCACAGTTTCAGCCCTCGACAAGAGCGTGCAAAAGGGCGTTCTGCACTCGAACACCGTTTCCCGCTACAAGAGCCGCTTGAACACGCGCCTCAAAGCACTGGCAACCGCGGGGAAAAAGTAACCCTCTTCGCTCCCCTGTCTCAAATTCCAGCTTGCCTTCCGCCGCCCAGGTGAATATCCGTGTTGGCGCAAAGCGCGACCGGCGTAATCAGAACCGGTACAGTGCGCTGAAGGAAGGGAAGCGGCCGATCTGATCCACTTTTGCGATGGGCAACCCTTGGGCGTTTGTGCAAGGCAGATCGGCCGTGCAATTCTGCAGCCACACGTTGCCCAGCAAGTTGCCGCGATTGAGGATGTTCTCCGCGCCGCCTTGCATCACCAATTCCCCCTTTGCGATCTTGAATTGCCGCTCTAGTTCTATGTCCAACCGGTTGTAGACCGGCCCGCGCAGCGCATTGATCCGGCTTAGATCGTAGATGCCCCGCATCTGAGCCAGCGAATCGGGCAAGTCGAAGCGGCAGTACACGCGCCCGCTCGCAAACGACTCCCTGCTGTTGAGCGTGATTCCTAGCGGCAACTGAAAGCTGTCCACTGCGTTGATCATCACCGGTGTATCGTAGCTGCCTTTTCGTCGAATGCCGTCGAGAGCGCGGTACTCCGACTGCGAGCGCGTAGCCGACAGCATCAGGTTCACGTGCCCGCCCCAATGGCCGCGCAATACCGCCTCGAGGCCGCGCGAGCTGGCCGTGCCTTTGTCCGTGAGCGGCAGCCACACAAAGGACTGGCCCAGTGTGTCGACCATGTTGAACAGCATCAATTGCGGAAACTCCGTAGAGACGGGCTCGCGCCAGTACTGCTTGGAATACGCCGCGGCGTCCAGCGTGCCCCAGTGGCCCTGCCACAGCCGCATTCCTGCTGTCGCCTGGCGGACTCCAATCGGCCGCAGTTGATGATTCCCGGGATAGCTCAGCAGATCCATCGTCGGTGGAAGCTGCGCCGCCGCGTTCCACGAGGCGTTCAGGCTCTGACGCTCGTTCAGCCTGTAGACAACCGAAACGCGCGGCTCGAGCGCGTAGCTCCCATCCAGGGCGAAGCCCTCGACGCGCACGCCTGCCATCAGATTCCATCGTTTGTCCATTGCGCTTTCGGCCTGAAAAAACGCTGCTTCCTGGCCGGCCGCGATATGGCGGTGAAAGCTTACCGCATCGGTGGCCGTTGTGCTGGCCGAAAACGGCGAATGTTGACCGATGGGCTGATCGACGGCGTCGTCTGGCATCATGATCCCGCCGCTAACACCGGTCGCCACTATCCATCCGCGCAGACCGGCCCTGACCGTGAAATTGATGCGCGGCAGCCCGCTGCGCGAGTTCTCCATATACGTCGGGGTCGCCGTCAGCGGCGTGCACGTCTTGATATCGCCCGAGGAAACGTAGCCAATCTGCTGCTGTTGGCCAATATCCTGCTGCGCGATTGAGTATTCAGCCGTAAACTCCGAAGCTACCTGCGGTTCGAACGCGTGCTTCCAGGTCAGCGCTCCTGTATCTCTCCATCCCCGGTATTGCGTCCGGTAGCTACTGGTCACCTCCCAGTCTCCGGCGCAGGGCGTCAACTTAATCGAATCGATGCCGCCGAGGCTGAGAATGGTCAGGCTGTCGCGGGTGTCCGGCGCCAACTCCAGCCGCGTAAGAAGATTGCTGTAGATGGGAGCGCCGTTGATGCCGATGTCGTTGGTGACGAGATTCAGGATGCTGCGATGAGCCGACACCAAAAGCATTCCGCTCTTCGGCAGAGTGCGCTGGTAGAGCCCGCCGATGCCGGAGATACCCAGCGAAACGCTTCGCTCCTCAGGCGCTTCGCCCAGTTGCCGCGTGCGCAACTCGATGAGCGACGAAAGGCGGCTGGAGTAGGATGCGTCTACGACTCCCGGCCGCATCTCCATGCTGCCAACGGCCGTTGAGTCGATCATTGACGTGAATCCGCCCGTAGTTCCGGGCAGCGCCAGATGGCTGATGCCCGGGAATTCAACGCCGTCGATGACAAAGAGATTCTCCTCCGGATGGCCATTCCGGACGAGCACATCGTTCGATAGGTCCGAACTCCACGCCACGCCCGGCAACGACTGCATGTAGCGGGAAACGTCGCCATAACTTCCGGCAGCCGAACGGATCTCCTCGCCCTCAATCTGCGGAACCGGCGCTAATGCCGTGTGGACGTCCTGCAAAGTGGCATTCACTTCAAGTGTCGTGGTAGTGGCTGGAACAGCGACCAAAGCCGAGTGCACTGGAACGGCTGGCGATTCTCCGGCGTCAACGGCGTTGGCCGCAATCTGCATTGTCTGCTGTGCGCGCACAGGGGAAGAGAATGCAGCGAAACAAAGCGTCAATGCCGCTGCCACAGCCGTCTTTGGCATGAGATCTCCGGATTTGTGCGGGGGCAACCCTGACGCGCAGGTTGGAGGCGGGAGAGGAATACCGGATCCGCGAATTCGATCGCCGGGTTGCGCATGCAACCTGCAATCTCTCGCGATTATGAGTGATATCTAAGAATTCGAACATATATCGACCGTTCGCCTCAAAGTAATAGTGTGTCTCGTTTTGCGACAGTTGGCGTAACGCTGATGCTTCGCGTTGACTTCACTCGCCAGGGGTGCGGACGCCGCCGCGCCTGCAGCGAATCTTGCGTCGCAGCTCACGGACCCTTGCGCAGCAACGGCTTGAGCACGGGAAAGAGTGTGCCGGCGATGATCGCGGAGCCTTTGGCGGTGGGATGGATGCCATCGCTCTGAATGGTTCCCGGAACGTGAATCAGATCCTTATAGAGCATGGGCACGACCGCAATGTGGTGTTTTGCCGCGAGATCGCGAAAGATCTTGTCGAACGACTGGATGTAGTCGGGTCCATAATCCGGCGGAAGCGTGATGCCGGCGAGCAGGATCTTTACGTGAGCCTTCTCAAGGCCCGCGAGCACCAGTTCGAGATTGCTGCGCGTCTGGTCGACGGGCAGTCCGCGTAGCCCGTCATTTCCGCCGAACTCCACGATCACGATGGTAGCGTGCAAGCGCAGCACGCTCGGCAGGCCAGCCACCGCATCCTTGGTAGTAGCGCCGCTCGTTCCCTGGTTGATGACTTTGTACGCGTAGCCTCGCTTGTCGAGCAGCCTCTGCAGATCCTCTGGATAGGCCTCGCCATCACGCAGGCCGAGCCCCGCTGTGATGCTGTCGCCATAGCAGACCAGGATCGGCCGATCGGCGGCAGAAAGCGGCCTTGCCGGCAACAACAGCAGGCAACATGCGACAAGAACCGTCCGCCGAACGTCCACGTATCAAGTGTAGCTGCGCAAGAGTCTGCAGCGGCCCGGAATTGCGATGTCCGGCCATTTACACTGCGAATGACGGGAGAGCAAGTTGATTCAAGTCAAAGGTGCGAAGAAATGGATCCAGAACGGCGCGCGGCGCGTGGAGATTTTGCAGGGCATATCCCTGGACATTCCCGCCGGGCAGTTTGTCGCCATCGTGGGCGCGAGCGGAAGCGGTAAGAGCACGCTGCTCGGGCTGCTTGCAGGCCTCGATTCGCCCAGCGAAGGAGAGATCTGGCTCGACGGAGTTCCGATCCACAACCTCGCAGAGACCGAGTTGGCGGCGGTGCGCGGACGCAAAATCGGCTTCGTCTTTCAGTCGTATCAATTGATCCAAACGCTCACCGCTCTTGAGAACGTATTGCTCCCTTACGAACTCAACCTGGAAGGCAGCGGCGTAGCGCAAGCACGGCGTTTGCTTGACGAGGTCGGCCTGAAGGAGCGTGTGGACCACTATCCAGTGCAACTCTCCGGCGGCGAGCAGCAACGCGTGGCGTTGGCGCGGGCATTTGTGGTCGAGCCGCCCATTGTGATGGCCGATGAGCCGACGGGAAATCTGGATTCAGCGAACGGCCGGCTGGTGTTGGATCTTCTGCTGGAGAGGAACAAAAAGGCGGCGACGACACTGGTGCTCGTGACGCACGACCCTGAAGTCGCCAGCCGCGCTGACCGCAGGATCGTGCTCAAGGACGGACTCATCGTTGAAGATTCCAAGCCGGGTCCGTTTCCGTCCAGCGCTGAATCTGCGCAAGGAGAACAATGGCCAGGCGCGCGTTAAGCTGGAAGCGCGCCGCAGCCATCGGCTGGCGCGATTTGAAGTCCGCTCCCGGCAAGTTCGGTTTTGTCGTTTTGTCGGTCGCCGTCGGCGTGGCAGCGCTAGTGGGCGTCCGCGGGCTCAGCGACAGCTTTCGCCAAACACTAAGCACGGAGGCACGTTCGCTTCTGGCAGGCGATCTGAGCGCGCGGCTGCTTCGTGCGCCCACGCCCGAGGAACTCAGCAAGATCGCGGCAATCGAAGTCCAAAGCGGCGGCTCAATCCGCACTACGTGGGTCACTGAGACAGTCTCCATGGCATCGGTGTCGACGGATCCCGTGCCATTGCTGGTCTCGCTCAAAGCTGTCGATCCGGCTGAGTATCCCTTCTACGGAACAGCCGAGCTGGATCCGGCGATGCCGCTGCGGCAAGGTTTACAGGGCGACTCGGCCGTCGTGGCGGATGAGTTTCTCATTCGCCTCAATGCACACGTCGGCGACACGCTGCGCCTCGGTGGCAGAGACTTCCGCATCTCCGCTGTGCTGAAGGAGGAGCCCGATCGCATTACCGCGGGCATGGGCCTGGGACCGCGCGTGATGATCTCGGAGGCGGCAATGGCGACGACCGGATTGCTGGCGCCAGGCAGCCGCGCCAGCCGGCGTTTGCTCGTCAAGCTTCCCGATATGCCACCGAAAGGCGTCTCCGCGGATGCCGAAACCGCCGCGGTTCGCGCGCAACTGGAAGCGGCGCTGCCGGATGCGCAAGTCATGGACTACCGTGAGGGCAACCCCGCGCTTACCCGCGGCCTCGACAATGCGACCTCCATCCTGAGCCTCATTTGTTTGGTCGCGATGGTGCTGGGCGCCATCGGCGTGGCCATGGCCATGCACGCGCACCTCGAGCAGCGCATGGACATGCTTGCGATCCTCAAGGCCATCGGCGCGGATTCCTCTGACCTGCTGCGCATCTTTCTCCTGCAGACGCTGGGCCTTGGTCTCGCCGGCGGGTTGCTGGGCGTAGCTGCGGGCGTTGCGGTGATGGCGGCGCTTCCCGCGGCCTTTGGCCAGTTGCTTCCCGTGCATGTGATCCTTCAATTTCCCTGGCAGTCGGCGCTGGCGGGACTAGGAACTGGCCTGCTCACAACTCTTCTCTTCTGCCTGCCGCCTCTCCTCGACGTGCGCGCTGTGCGGCCGGTGCTCGTGCTGCGCCGGCTAGTCGAGAAGGGTCCGTCGGGCATCGCTGGCTGGTTTGCGCGTTGGTGGGAGCGTCGCCTGCAGCTCGGCATTGCAGCGGCAGTGATTTCCGCCTTGGCTGCCATCGCGTGGGCGCTTTCCGATTCGCCGAAGGTGGGCGCGTGGTTTGCACTGCTGTTCACGATCACGCTGGTGGTTCTGCTTGTGTTGGCGGCAGTAGCGCTCTGGTTTCTCAGGTTTTTCCTGAACCGTACCCGTCTCCACCTGCCTTCATCGCTGCGCCACGGTCTTTCCAATCTCTACCGCCCCGGCAATCAATCCGCCGCGGTGCTGGCGGCGCTGGGCACGGGAGTCATGCTGATCCTCTCGGTGTATCTCATGCAGAAGGATCTGTTGACCGATCTTCGCGAGACTGCCTCGCCCACCCTGCCCAATGTCTTTCTCGTCGATGTGCGAAGCGACGAAGTCGACGGCGTCGAAGCATTCTTCGCTCACCAGGCGGGCGTCAGCCAGCAACTGAGCATGATCCCTGTGGTGATCGGCCGGTTTGTTTCCATCAATGGGCAGCCGGTGGAGCAAATGAAAGGCCAGCACTATCCCATTCGCATGCTGGAAAGCGCCGAATTGACCTGGGCCGATGCGCCGCCCGAGGGCGACAAGGTGACCGCGGGCGCATGGTGGACCAGCAGCAGCGCGGCCCAGATCGCGGTCAGCGACGGCGTGGCGCTACGCCTGCACGTCGGCGTGGGTTCTGCTGTGGAGCTTGAGACTGGCGGAACGACGCGAACGCTCAAAGTCGCCGCTATCTATCGCGCCGATGGCCAACACCTGGCCGCGCGCGTACAGTTTGTTCTGCCTTCGAGTTTGATCGCCGACCAGCCGTCCACATGGTACGGCGGCGCACACATTGATCCCAAACAGGTGGCCGCAATGGAACGCTCCCTCTTCGCGGCCTATCCAACCATCACCGTCATCAACGTCGCCGATGTCATGCAACGCATCGAGAATGTCGTCGACCAGATCACTTTCGTCGTCCGGCTGCTTGCCGGCTTCTCGATTCTCGCCGGGCTTACGATCCTAGCCTCGAGCATTGCCAGCACCCGTTTTCGCCGCATGCAGGAGGCGGTCGTGCTCAAGACTCTGGGCGCCACGCGCATGCGCATTGTTCGCACATTCAGCGTGGAGTTCAGCGTCCTGGGTTTGCTTGCCGGTGCGGTCGGCGTCGTCTTCGCCAACCTGCTCACGCGTGTCCTTCTTCACCGGCTCGAAGTGGGATTTCACATTGCATGGGGCGCAACGCTGACAGCGCTCGCCGGAACAGCGGTGCTGGCTACGGTCACGGGCTGGATCGCAAGCTACCGCATTCTCGGACTGAGGCCGCTTGAGGTCCTTCGCGAAGAATAGAAGAACTCGGGAATGGGAAGAGCGGAGTCAGACGGTTTGAGATCGATCTTCATCTACAGATTGGGCGAAGCCGGCAAATTGACCGCGCGCGGGAATCTTCGTAACATGAAGGAGTTGGCTTTGCGCGCCCAGCTTTGGGGGCCAGGCCGATCGGTTGCAAGACAAGCCGCCACGCCCGCTTGTTGCCCCCTCGTTCAATGGTAGGACAGCTGACTCTGGATCAGCATATCGGGGTTCGAATCCCTGGGGGGCAGCCAATAAAATCAACAACTTATAGATGGCAGCATTCCTTGGCTCCTAATTGTGTCCGTACTGTGTCCGTTTTGGATATCCTGATCCCGTACACTTGGACAATTGATATGATCTCGTGGCAGGTACTCGATGATGTAGATCGTGGGACACTGGCCGACTTATCGGTACCTTCTTGCGTACACGGTTATCGGAGCCCCGATTTGGCAGGCTTCTATGGATCTCAATTGCCTGCAGTCGGCCCCCCCAAGGATTCACGGCACCGTGTCCTTTCGGCAAGCCTGCCTAGTCGAGGCGGCTGGTTAATTCCTGGAGGCCTTGCCGTAAACGGTGCATAGGTGGGAGAAGCTGGTTGGCGTGTCGACTGAAATGGCCCGGGGATCCCACTCATCGCCTACCCATTCGCTTTTTTCCTCCCGCTGTTCGTAGTTGGCATGGGGCGGGCCTTAAAGCTTTTGTCGAAAGTATTCAAGCACAACCCACCCGACCAGCGCGGAGACAATGGCGATCGAGAAATTCGTACCCGTGAAGATATCAATCAAGGCGAAGGTTATACTCTTCCCTCTTCCATTCGTTTTGGTGAATTCCCCCATCAAGAGGTTTGAATAATAGAGAAAGACGATAAACGCAGTTTCAATCACAGCCCGAAAGAACAGGGCAACGCGACGACGGTTTATTGGGTGCTGAGGCATGGACAAATGATACGAATGGTTTCTCTGTGGAGCAGCATATCCTTGTGGGCAGATCGGGGCGATGACCAACGCGACGCTGGAGACGTAATCGCGGGACGGGACGATTTGAAAAGGCCGTGAAGTGCACGGGATCTCCTAAATCTGCGCGAAAGGTGTTCTGTGTCGCTGGGAACAATGAACCATGCGGCGGTTCAGAGTGGCCCGACTGCCGAGACTTCTACGGCGCGGGACCTGCCGCGAAAGCAGGTCCCGAGTGCCGAGTGCTGCCTCAGGTTGACCTAGAAACGAACCATAATCGCCAGTATGGTTGAGGTTTGGTTGGTCCGCAGGTCGGGCCACCATAGGGCTCTTAGTCCACCCACCCCGTTATTCAGG
>Ga0224555_1000814_pt1 | contig 47474 bp, 49 predicted proteins | sample 714S23034metaG_FD_180687 | JGI IMG/M metagenome (GOLD analysis project Ga0224555, IMG submission 180687) | Peat soil microbial communities from Stordalen Mire, Sweden - 717 S2 30-34 | ecosystem: Environmental > Terrestrial > Soil > Wetlands > Peat | place: Sweden: Norrbotten County, Stordalen...
TACACACTCTGTCGTGGTAAAGTCGATCACGCGGAAGCCTCTCCTGTTGCCTCAAACACTGTCTCAACAACATGTTTGTAGCACAGGAGGCTTTCGCTTCTTCAACCTTCGCGAATTATCCGGGCTAAAGCTGGATCTATGGTTTGCACAAATATTGCGCGCTGGAACTACCAATAGATATATAACAATGAAGCAAGTTACCAAAGATATGTTACTTAGAGCAGGCGTCACAGATGCAGGGCAATGTGGTAGTAGTTTGCCATATCGCCGTCGCAGGTCGAGCGACTACAGGATCGTGCGATTCCGTGTTGCATGGGTAATCGCGGAAGGTCGACGCCAGCATGTACCAGGGCAGGAAGAGGTCACGCAAGGGGAAGTAGCGAGGGATCAGGCGCTGACGGCGCGGCGCATGCCTGCGAGGTCGGCGGCGGCCATGGTGGTGGGGCGGGTGGCGGCGACCTGGATGCCCGTGGATGCGCCCGCAACCAGGCCGAGGCCGGCGACGGAGACGTTGTCGCGGGTGGTCTTGGCGGCGTACATCATGGTGTCAGCGGCGCGGATGATGTTCTGAACGCTGTTGCCATCCTCGGGGAAAGTGGCCAGGCCGAAGCTGCCCGCGAGGGCGAGCGAGAGCGACTGGGCGGTGAGGAAGCGTTCGGCGCGCAGAGCCCCCCACAGGCGCATGGTCGCATCGATGGCGGCCTGCTTGCCAAGGCCGGGAAGCAGGGCAACGAACTCGTCGCCGCCGTAACGGAAGCAGGAGTTCTCCGGCCCGAGCACGCGCTTCATCAGGCTGCCCACCTCGGCGAGCAGGCGGCTGCCGACCAGGTGGCCGTGGGTGTCGTTGACCTCCTTGAAGTGGTCGAGGTCGACGAACAGCAGGCTGAACCGGTGCTCGCGATTGGAGCCCGCGACGGCGACCTGCTCGTCCAGCATGGTGTACAGGTGGCGCGCGTTGAAGAGGCTGGTGCAGTCGTCGGTGATGGTGAGCTCGTGGATCAGCTTGACCGAGCGCGCATTCTGGATGGCGATGGCGGCGTAGTCGCAGAGGATGCGGATGAACGATTGGGAGTACTCGCTCATCATGTCGAGCTTGCTGTTGAAGAGCTGGATGACGCCGAGGGTCTTGTCGCCGGAGCGAATCGGGATGCAGGCGAGGGCCTGGATGCGGAGCTCCGGATGGGCGCGCGAGAAGGCGCTCCACTGGGGGTCGAGGGCGACGTCGGGCACCACCAGGGCAGTGCCGCTGGAAGCGACCCAGCCGGCGATGCCTTCGCCCATCTGGATGCGAAGGTCCTTCAGGCTGGCGTCGTTCTCGCCGGCGGCGATGGGGTAATAGAGCTCCTGGGCCTGCTCGTCCACCATCAGCATTGACCAGCGCTCCGGGTTGAAGAACCCGGTCATCTTGTCCATGATGATGCGCAGGATTTCTTCGAGTTCGAGGGTCTGGGTCAGCGCGCGCGCGACATCGTGGAAGACGCGCAGATGCTTCATCTGCCCGCTTTCGATGACCGCGAACTGACGTTTCTCGGCCAAGCTGCACCTCGCAATCCAGAAGACCACAGTCTATGACCCATCAGGAATAACTCGAATGGGTCATGTATAGATACTTTCGTACTAACTATCGGCTCAACCGCCGATATGCACCATGTTGCGCGACGGCTTCTCGAAGCCGGGCTCGCCGATGTGGTGGCGTGCTTCCTTGCGCATGACCACGCGCCGTATATACGCGGCCAGGTCCTCGTCGGTTCCACCGCGCAGCATTTCGCCGTAGAGGTCGTGGTCGGATTGCGAGAAGAGACAGGTGCGGAGCGCGCCGTCGGAGGTGATGCGGACGCGGCTGCAGTGGCCGCAAAACGGGTGGGAGACGGGAGCGATAATGCCGATTTCGCCCATGCCATCGCGGAAGGTGTAGCGCCTGGCGGTCTCGCTGGCGGCGTGCGCGGCGAGCGGGACGATGCCGGCGGGGACAGAACAGGAGGGTCGCCAGGCGTTGAGGCGGGCGAGGATCTCGTCCATGCGGACGACGATCTCCGGTGTCCAGGTGCGGTCTTCTTCCAGCGGCATGAATTCGATGAAGCGGACGATGACGCCCTCGCGGCGGGAGAACTCGGCGAAGGGCTCGATCTGGGCTTCGTTGAATCCGCGCAGCAGGACGCAGTTGACCTTGACCGGCCCGAAGCCGGCGGCCTGCGCGGCGTGGACCCCGGCCAGCACGCGCTCGTAGCTGCGGGGCACGCGGGTGATGCGGGCGAAGATCTCGGGGTCGACCGCGTCCATGCTGACGGTAACGCGGTTCAGGCCGGCGGCGGAGAGCGGCGCGGCCAGCGACTCCAGCAGATGGCCATTGGTGGTGAGGGCGATGTCGAGCGGATGGCCTGCCTCACCGGTGGCCAGGTGGGTCCCGTCGGGGTGGTAGGCGGTGCGCATCTGGGCGAGCGCGGCAACCATCTCCACCAGGCCGGAGCGCAGGAGGGGTTCGCCGCCGGTGAGGCGGACTTTCTCGATGCCGAGGGAGACGAGGATCCGCACCATGCGGAGGTAGTCGGCGATGGGGCGCTCGGTGTACTGCGCGCCTTCGTTGCCGGTGCGGCAGTAGACGCACTTGTAGTTGCAGCGGTCGGTGACGGAGATGCGGAGGTCGGTGATCGCACGGCCGAAGGAGTCGCGCAGGCGCGTCCCGGATGCCACCGCAGCCGGGTTTGCCGCCGGCGCGGAGTGGTCCAGCTCGCCCGGGGCGGCGTCTCGAAAGAGCGGCGATGGGAGCAGGGAAGCGATCTCAGATCCTCCGACAGCGATTGGATGTCCCGTTATCGTACAAGGAACCGGGCCGGCGCAAATTCGATGCTGCTTAAATTGCCGCGAACCGGGCTGAATTCAGTATAGTAAGTTTCACCAGTCGTTGATTCAGACTGCCGGGCGCGGTGTGGTCTTACCAGCGTACATCGGCCGGTAAAGGCTGTGGTTTCAATCGCTGACGTTTTTTGGAGCAGGAAGCTCCTTATGCCTACCCTTTTTACCACCCAGCAGTGGCTTGGCGAGCAGATTGTGCCGGTGTTTTTCATCGGCTTCGCCATTCTGATGGGTATCGCCATGGTGTACCTCTCGGCGCAGAGCCGGCGGTCGTCGCTAACGCGCGACCGTTCGGGGCTTACTGCGGATACGTTTGCGGAATCGCTGGTCGCGTACGGATTCGACCCGGAGATAGCCCGGACGGCCTATGTGTACCTGCAGCAGGTGCAGCAGGTGGCGTTTCCGATCGATCCGCGCGACGATCTCGACCGTGACCTGGGGCTGGACGGCGAGGACGTGAAGCGGACGGTCCGCGGCCTGCTCGCGGAGACCGGGCGGGAGTACCTGCCGGGACTGCTCAACTCGCCGCTGGTAACGGTGGTGGACCTGGTGCGGTACATCCAGGCGTCGCCGCGGCGCGAAGTGATGCCGGGGCGCAGGATTGCGTAGGGGGCTGCAGCAGTTCGCGCAGGCTCTAATTCGCGGACGGCCGCTCAACGTGATCGATGACGATTACATCGACGGGGGCCTTCGTCGGCTGCAACCTGAGCCCGAGTTCATCCTGCAGCGCCGTGAACAGAGACGGACCGGCGTCTGCGCCGGGCGGGCCCGCGCCCATATCCGGCGTCCATTTCAGGGTGAAGTCGTACTTGTCCGTGAGTCCCGTCTTGTCCATCACCAGGCGGCCTCCAATCTCGGGCTGCATGCTGAGTGCGGTCACGAGCGTTGCCAAGTCCGCATCGTTGCCTTCCAGCACGCCGGCGCCCGCGAATCGTATCCAGCTGCGTGGTTTCGAGGAGCTGTCTTCGTTGCTGGAAGAGGCCCGGGCGACGGAGGGCATCAGCTTTGAGCCACTCTTTGCCGTCACCAGTTCGTAGATGGAAAGCTCGCTGTTCTGGTGGTGCAGCGCGAGCTTGAAGCGCTCGGCCAGAAGTCCCCGCAGCATCTCGCGCAGTTGCTTCCCCCGCTCCTCCGAGGAGAGTTCCTGCAGCTTTTGGCCGAGCGCCGGGTCTTCCCTTGCTTCGACATCGAACCGGGTCGATGTCGTCCAGGCGGGCCCTCCCGAGACTTGCCGGTCCGCACCGTAGTTCAGGTCGTAGGCGATTTTGATGAGCTCATTCAAGGTCATGCCGCTTGCTTCAAACCGGTCGCCGGAGATCATGACCGAGGGCGGATGCGGGTTCTTCGGGTCGATGGGTTTCACCGTGGCGACCTCGAACGAAAGTGGCGCGGTTGTCTGCGCATTGCAGCAGAGACCGATCGCCATGGAGGCAATGAGCAGCGCCAGCGAAAACAGCTTGTCCCCGGGATAAGCGCTGCGGGCGGTGAGTTGGTTCATAGATGGGCAGAATCCTATCGGTTCCGGAACTGGTTGCTTAGCCTTTGGCGGCCAGGACAGCTTTGGTAAGCGCGGGAACGATCTCGAAGAGGTCTGCGGCAACGCCGTAATCGGCGACCTCGAAGATGGGAGCGTTCTCGTCCTTGTTGATGGCGATGACGGTCCTGGAGCCCTTCATTCCGACCAGGTGCTGGATGGCTCCGGAGATACCGATGGCGAGGTAGAGTTTGGGCGAGACGGTCTGTCCGGAGCTGCCGACCTGGCGCTCCATGGGCAGCCAGCCGGCGTCGCAGATGGGGCGGGAGGCGGCCAGTTCCGCGCCGAGAGCGTCGGCGAGGGTCTGGACGAGGGCGATGTTTTCCTGCTCGCGGATGCCGCGGCCGACTGAGACGATGACCGGCGCGGCGGTGAGGTCGACAGTGTGGGCGGCCTCGCGGAACGGGGCCGAAGGGGTGGTGCGGATCTGGGCGGGCTCGATGCTGGGAGAGAAGCTTTCGATGGGTGCGGGTGGGGCGGCGGACTCGAGCGAGTCCGCGCGGAAGGCCCCGGCCTGGATGGACGCGAAGCAGGGGGCGTATGCGCCTTGGGGGGCTGGGCGGTAGTCGGCGTTGAGCTTGCCCTGGAAGAGCTGGCGGACGAAGGTCGGGCCCCCTTCTGGGTCCGGGTGGATGGCAATTACGTCGGAGATGAGCACCTGGCCGAAGCGCGTGGCGAGGGCGGGTGCGAAGTCGCGCACCTGGTAGGTATGGGGAAAAAGAACGTACGCGGGGGCGAGCTTCTCGACGAGTTGCTGGAGGGCGATGGTGGTGCCGTCTGCTGTGTATTGCTGCAGCAGCGGATGTTCAACGGCGAAGACCTTGGCGAGGTGCTTGCCGCTGAGTTCTTCGGCGAGCGATGCAATGCCTTCGCCGAGGATTGCGGCGCAGCAGTCTGTGCCGAGCTGCCTCGCGAGCGACTGGCCCGCAGCGAGTGCCTCGAGGCTGGAGCGGGTGATGGCTCCGTTCCGGTGCTCGACGACGACGAGAACTCCGCTCATAGGACGCGCACCTCGGACTGGAGCTTCTCGACGAGCTGTGCGGCGATCTCGGCGGGCATGCCGGTGAGCATCTGGGTGCGCTTCTGCTTTTCGGGCAGGTAGACGCGCGCGAACTCGATTGCCGGTGGCGTGGTGGATGGCGCAGCGGGGAGGGTCGCGGTGGGTTTTGATTTGGCTTTCTTGATGCCCATCAGCGTGGCGTAGCGAAGCTTGTTGCCGCCGGACTGGATGGTGAGCAGCGCGGGCAGCGGCATGTCGACGTGCTGGAACCAGCCATCTTCGAGTTCCCGCTTCACGCGCAGGCCGGTGGACGTGACTTCTACCTGCATGATGATGGTGGCGTGCGGGATGCCGAGCAGTTCGGCGAGAACGACGCCGGTCTGGCCGAGGCCAAGGTCGTCGGACTGGAGGCCGGTCAGGATCAGGTCGGGAGATTCGGCGCGAATGGCGTCGGCGAGCAGGCGCGCGAGGTCGAGGGTATCGCGCTGGGCCAGGTCGTCCGCCAGAATGTGGATGGCGCGGTCGGCGCCTTTGGCGAGGGCCTCGCGCAGGGTAGACGCGACCCGGTCCGGGCCGGCGGAGAGAGCGATCACTTCACCGCCATTCTTATCTTTCAGCTGCAAGGCCTCTTCCAGCGCATAGGCGTCGGGCTCGTTGAAGGTGTAGCTGAGGTCGCTTTCGTCGATCCACTTGCCGCCTGGAGCGATCTTGAGTTGGGCGTTGCGCTCGGGCACTTGCTTGATGGCGACGATGATCTTCATGGGGTGGTACTCCGGGTTTTCAGGACAGGGGAGCGGTCTGGGATGAATGCGAGTTCAGTGGAGAGTCTAGTGCATTCTCCGCGCCGGTTGTGTGTGCGGTCGCATAACCAGTAACTCACCCGGAAGCTCTGTGCGATAACACCTCCGTTCCAGTGCGCGCCAGTGGCGGCGCGGCGGGTGGCTGGTCAAATGCGTGCGATTGAGCGTAATGTCGTGTAACCGACATGCGCTGGGTGGGTGTCGGTCGCGGAGACACAAAGCGTGGCTGCGTGCAGGAGAGTTTGATGCGAACGAGTCGTGTGCTGCCCGTATTGCTGCTTGCCGGTGCGCTGTTGCCGGCGCCAAAGCTGTGCGCGCAGCCGGTTGGCGCTGCGAAGGCGGGCGTTCGCTCTTCGCCGGCGGGCAAGCTGATCGTCATCGGGTTTATGGGCGGCAACGTCAGCGCGGACAATCTGTTGCATCGCGAGGCGCTGGTGGCGCAGGAGCTGCAGCAACGCTATCCGGCGGGCGTCGAGGCCACGGTGTTTGCCAACCACGACGGGCAAAGCGCACTGCGGACCGTGCTGCACCTTCTGGACGTGAACGGAGATGGGCGGCTGACGGCGCGCGAAAAGAGCGCGGCGCGGATCGTCATCTATGGCCATAGCTGGGGTGCGTCGGAGACGGTGACACTGGCGCGGCGGCTGAACGAACTGGGAGTCCCGGTGCTGCTGACGATCCAGGTGGACAGCGTGGAGAAGTCCAGGGAAGACGACGGCAGCATCCCGCCGAACGTGCTTGAGGCGGTGAATTTCTACCAGACCCACGGGCTGGTGCATGGCCGCAGCCTGATCGCGGCCATGGATCCCAGCCGGACGACGATCCTGGGCAACTACGAGTCGAGCTACCGCGAGCACCCGGTCTCGTGCGCCGGGTTTCCCTGGTTGGCGCGGACATTCATGCGGTCGCACATCGAGATCGAGAACGACCCATCCGTGTGGACGCGGATCGAGGCGCTGATCCGGGCCGAAGTGGATTGAAGCGGGCCGGAGGACACCCGGACAGCCGCACAGCCGCACAAGTCATCGACACACTTTCCGTGCGGCTGCCGCCGCGGTAGTTAGCGCATCCCTAATTGGTGGCTGGAGGCGATGGCGCCTTGGATCGCTTGAGGGTCATTTCTCCGCCGGGGAAGCCACCCTGGTCCGACTTGGAGGTCAGCTTGATCTCGTCGCCAGCGGCGTTGATGGTCCCCTCGTGGGTGATGGTTGTGCCGCCCTGAATAACGACTTTGAATGAGATTTTGTCGCCATCCACCTTGCCTTCGCTGATGGCGATCGGATCGCCCTGCGCGGCCTGCACCGTGCCGGTCAGTTTGGCGCCGTCCTGCTTGAAGGTGAAGGAGAGCTGGAAGCCTCCCTGGCCGCCGTTCATCTCTCCCGTCCAGGCGCCGGATACATCGGCGGCCAGAGCGGTTGCGGTTGTCAGTGCCATCACCAGAGCGGTACAGGCATAGAGCAGTTTCTTCATAGTTCGGTTCCTCGCAGTCATTTCACAGCGCTGAAATCATAGACGATTCCACCAATCGGCGTCCGAATTTTCGTTTGCTTGGCGTTACCGCTGCCTCTGCCGTTATCATTAGCGACCATGAGCAGGAAAGTTCGCTGGGGCGTCCTCAGCACCGCAAACATAGGAGTCAGGAAGGTTATCCCCGGCATGCAGCAGGGGGAATTGACCTCGGTTGTCGCCATCGCATCGCGCGATCTTGCAAGGGCGCGGGAGAAGGCAGCCGCGCTCGGCATTCCCACGGCTTACGGCTCGTACGAAGAGCTGCTCGCCGATCCCAACGTCGACGCCATCTACAATCCGCTGCCCAACAATCTGCATGTTCCGTGGACGATCAAGGCGGCGGAGGCGGGCAAGCATGTGTTGTGCGAGAAGCCAATCAGCCTGACGGTCGCGGAGGCGGAGACGCTGCTGGCGGTGCGTGCGCGCACGGGAGTGAAGATCGGCGAGGCATTCATGGTGCGCAGCCATCCGCAGTGGCTTCGCCTGCGAGCGCTGCTGGACGAGGGACACATCGGGCAACTGCGCTCGATCTTCGGCTTCTTCAGCTACTTCAATATCGATCCGGCGAACATCCGCAACCGCATGGACGTCGGCGGTGGCGCGCTGATGGACATTGGCTGCTATCTCGTTCAGGCATCGCGGTTCGCCTTCGCGCAGGAGCCGACGCGCGTGGTGGCCATCCTCGACCGCGACCCGCAGATGCACACCGACCGCCTTACGTCCGCGATCCTGGACTTCCCCGGCGGGCAGGCCGTTTTCACTTGCAGCACCCAACTGGTGCCGTACCAGCGCTTCCATTTTCTCGGCGCGAAGGGACGCATCGAGTTGGAGATCCCGGTGAACACGCCGCCCGACCGGCCCACGCGACTCCTTGTCGACTCAGGCAGCGACCTCTTTGGCGGCGGGATCACCACGGAGACATTTCCGGCTTGCGACCAATACACGCTGCAGGGCGACGCCTTCTCGAAGGCGATTCTGGAGGACACGGAGGTTCCTGTTCCGATCGAAGACGCAATTCGGAACATGGCGGTCATCGAAGCGATCTTCCGCTCCGGCAAGACGGGCCAGTGGGAGTCTTTGCGACGGGGATAGAGGCAAGATGGCAGGAATGCCTGCACCGCTGCCATACTGAAAGGCGTCTAATAAACATTGATGGCGACCACAAGCGTTCCCAAACCGCCGGTTGAGAAGGGCACCTTCGACAGCACGCTGGCCAGCGCCGGCAGCACGATGATCTTCAGTGAGATATTTTCGCTCGCCGTGGACAGCTTCCGCGCCAGCAAGGCGCGCTTCCTGCTCACCATGCTGGGCATGGTCATCGGCTCGGCCTCCATCATCCTGGTGGTGACGGTGGGGATGACGGGAAGAGATTACGCCATCGAGACGATTTCGAGCCTCGGCCCGAACAAGATCGAAATGCAGTACAGCGGCGGCACCATCATCGGCCCCGACAACACCAGCACACCCGACTACATGACCCGCGAAGACATGATGGCGGTCGTCAATACGGTGCCGAACATCGTTGCCTACTCGCCCATGCTGGAGGTCCACGATCGCATCGGCATGGGCGGCGGTTTAACCAAGGACGCCATGCTGCTGGGGGTCTCGCCGCAGTATAAGGATGTGCGCGGCCTGGTGGTGCTCGCGGGCCGCTTCTTCGACGATCAGGATGCCGCCGCGCATGCCAAGGTCGTGGTCCTCAACAAGCCTCTGGCGATTGAGCTCTTCGGCAGCGTGCAGGCTGCGATCGGTCAGAGCATCTCCGTCAAGGGCATTCCGCTCAGCATCATCGGCGTCTTCCAGGAGAGTATCGACACCTACGGCATCTCCGAGATCAGCGACGAGACCATGCTGATTCCCTACGAGGTCGCCCGCTACTTTACCGGCACCGACGCCGTGAAGGAGATCTTCTTCAAGATGTCGGATTCCCCCCTGGTCCCGCCCGCAGCCAAGCAGATTACCGCGCTGATCACGAGCCGCCACCGCCCCAACAGCGTCTACCACGCCGAGACCCTCACCGGCATCCTCGACGACACGAGGAAGATCGCCACCGTGCTTACCTGGGTCCTCACCCTCGCTGCTGCAATCACCCTGATCGTCGCCGGGGTCGGCATCATGAACAGCATGCTGGCCAATGTGCAGGCGCGCATTCGCGAGATCGGCATCCGCAAGGCGCTGGGGGCTACCCGGCGCGAGATCCGGCTGCAGTTCCTCACGGAGGCGGTCTTCATGTCGCTTGCCGGGGGCATTATCGGCACCATTCTGGGCCTCGGCGTTCCGCTCTCGGTGCGGCTGCTGACGCAGTATCAGCTGCCGGTTCCGTGGCAGGCCGCGGTGATCGCGCTGGCGACCTCGGTCATCGTGGGGGTGGTCTTCGGCACCGTTCCCGCCAACCGCGCCGCGCGCCTCGATCCAGTCGAGACGCTGAAATACGAATAGCCGCGCAGGCGCACAGATACAAATTCGACCACGGATGACACGGATTAAGTGTGGATTGCCGCTTCGGCTTTATCCGTGTTAACCCGTGAAAATCCGTGGTCGCTTTTGCTACGCGGCGGTTTCGGTGGTGTCGTCGGGCTGGTCTTCGGCCTTGACGGTGACCTTCAGGTGCGTGGTGACCTCGCGGTGCAGCTTGATGGGGACGTGGAACTCGCCCAGCGACTTCAGCGGCTCCTCGAGCGAGATCTTGCGCCGGTCGATGGTGTAGCCCTTCTCCTCGAGCTGGTGGGCGATGTCGCCCGAGGTTACCGAGCCGAACAGGTGATCGTTCTCGCCCACCTTGCGCGCAAAGACCAGCTCGACCGATTCGAGCTGCTTGGAAAGCTCCTCGGACTCGACCTTCTCTTTGGCGAGCTTGCGGATGGCCGAGCCCTTCATCTGCTCGATGACCGCCTTATTGGCGGCGGTCGCTTCGATGGCGAGTTTGCCGGGCAGGAGGTAGTTGCGCCCATAGCCGTCCGCGACCTTGACCACATCGCCGCGATGGCCGAGCTTATTGACGTCTTCTTTCAGTATCACTTCCATTGCTGTTCTCCGGATTGCTGTTGCCGGACGGTGTTTGCCGCGCGGCCGAGTATGTTAGAAGCGCGCGGCGAAGGCGAGCAGGGCGATGTTGCGCGACTGCTTAATGGCCTGCGAGACCTTGCGTTGGTGGCGGGTGCAAACGCCCGTCAGGCGGCGTGGAACGATCTTGCCGCGCTCGGCGACAAAGCCCTGCAGCAGGCGGACATCGCGGTAGCTGATGGCGTCGATCTTCTCGGTGCAGAACTTGCAGACCTTCTTGCGGCGGAAAAACTTGCGTCCGCCGGGACCGCCGGCGCCGGGACCGCCGGGGCCACCGGGACCGCCGGCCGGACGCGGGGGGCGTGATCCGCCACCGCCGCCGGGACCTGCATAGGCAGGACGCGGAGTGTAGGGTCTTGCTTCTCTTGCTGCCGGTTCGGATTGCGGAGTGCTTGGAGTGCTGGTTTCGTCAGCCATTGGAATTCCTCTCATCTCTTCGTTTAGCGCTCGAGCGGCAGTTGCCGCAGGGCGAAATCCTGGGTCGGGCCGCGGCGGTTAGACCGCTTCGGCGACGGGCTCGGCTGCGGGCGCCGCAGTCTCGGCTGCAGGCGCCTCGGGCTCGGCTGCGGGAGCGGCGGCGGCCTGCGGCGGGATCGGCTGGGCGCTGCGCTTCACCTTGGAGTCGCGCAGGGCCTTGACCTTGGCCAGACGCTTCTCTTCCTCGTCCATGCGCACGGTGATGAACTTGATCACCGGCTCGGAGACCCGCAGACGGCGCTCAATCTCGACGATCAGGCTGCCGGGCACGGCCACCGTGAGCAGCACGTAAAAGCCGTCGTTGAACTTGCGTACCGTGTAGGCGAGCCGGCGGCGGCCCATCTTCTCGACGGTCTTCACTTCGCCCCCGCCTGAGGTGATGTTGCCCGAGAAGCCTTCGATCAGCTTGTCGAGATCGGCCTCCTCAACGTCGGGGCGAACGATAAACATGATTTCGTAGGTGCGATTCATTCGGTTACTTCTTTCTGCGAAGTTCTGCTTCGCACCGTGCCAGCGTGAGTTCTGCCGGCCCGGTCTGGAATGTTTGACTACTCTCCGCCCGGTGGACGGTTGAACTCGCTCATCGCAGGCCCAGGGCCCTTGGTGAGTATTGCCTCGACCGCGTTTCGCACCCGGTCGAGCACTTCATCCAGCACCGCAAGCTCCTGCTTGCGCATCGGCGAGAGCAGGTAATCGGTGCCGCCCGCCTTCACCTCTCTGCCATCCTCAAGGGGCGGTTTGCCCACCCCGATGCGGATCCTCAGCCACTCCTCCGTACCCAGCGCGCCGGAGACGGACGTCGCTCCGTTGTGCCCGTTCGCCGAGCCGCGTTCGCGAATGCGAATCGTGCCCAGCGGCAGGTCCAGCTCGTCGTAGATCACGATCAGGTCCGGCGTTGGAGAGGCCGACGGGACCGTGATTTCGAACTCCTGAACCAGCGCGGCCACTGAAAGCCCGCTCAGGTTCATGTACGTCTCCGGCTTGGCCAGCAGGACTTCCTGTCCCGCCAGCGTGGCCTTGCCCGTAAGCGCCCTGCACCGGCGGTTCGCGATGGTCGCATTGCAGTACTCCGCGATGCGGTCCACGGCGAGAAAGCCGGCATTGTGCGGGGTGAACTGATACTCGATGCCGGGGTTGCCGAGACCGATGATCAGTTTCACGCCGCCATTCCTCTGTTCTTAACTGACAACTGCTTCTCTTACTTCTTCTTGTCGGACTTCTCCGCCTTGGCATCTGTCTTGGCATCCGTCTTGGCATCGGCCGCCGGTGCAGCTTCGGTCTCGCCCTTGCCCTTCTTGGCAACTTCGGGTTCGGCCGGCACTGCGGTCGCATCCACTGCTTCGGGCTCCGGAACTTCTTCGCGGATCGCGGAGACGTGGGCCACGGTCAAACCTTCTTCGGTGATGAACTTGATCGAGCCGGAGTGCGGCAGGTCGGAAACGTGAACCGCGCCATTGATCTCCAGCGCGGAGACGTCCACGTCCAGGTGGCTCGGAATGTCGCTGGGGAGGCACTCGATCTCGACCTCGCGCAGCACATGCTCCAGGATGCCGCCCTGGGTCTTGACGCCGACCGGCACGCCGATCAGCTGAACGGGCACCGAGACGACCATTGCCTTGTCCATGGCGATGCGCTTGAGGTCGATGTGCAGCAGCGCGCCCTTCAGCGGCTCATGCTGCCAGTCGACGATCATCGCCTTCACCGTCGCCGAACCGCTGATGTCGAGGTCGAAGATGGTGTTGTGACCGGAGTCCGAGTGGAGAATCTTGGTGATGATCTTCGGATCGACCGCGATGGCTACCGAGTCCTGCCCGGCGCCATAGACGACCGCGGGAATCTTGCCTGCAGCACGCACGCGGCGTGCGGCGTTCTTGTTGAACTTGCCCTCGCGCGGTGTGGCGACGACGGACGGAATGGTGGAGGTTGCTGCCATGATGAATCATCCTTTCGGGCACGGGAAAAACAGTTGATGGTTGTTAGTTATTAGTTGAAAGCAACAACCCCGGTCCTGTTTTCTGCGCTCCCTTTGCGGCTTTGCCGCTAAATCTGAGTGCAACTGCGCTTTTGTCTTTCAACCAACAACTAAGCAACCAGCAACTGCTTCTAGTTGAACAGCGTGCTGACGCTGGTCTCCATGTGGATGCTTTCAATCGCGCGGCCCAGCAGGCCGGCGATGGAAAGCACCTTGATCTTCGCCACCAGCAGCGCCTCGTCGCGCAGCGGGATGGTGTTGGTCACGATTAACTGCTCCAGCCGTGACCCCGATATGCGTTCCACCGCCGGGCCCGAGAGCACCGGATGCGAAGCGCATGCATACACCTTCTTCGCGCCCTGTTCCAGCAGCGCGTCCACCGTTCCCACCAGCGTTCCGGCGGTGTCGATGATGTCGTCGAGGATGAGGCAGGTGCGGCCTTCGACATCGCCGATCACATTCATAACCTCGGTTACGTTCATGTCGGTCCGCCGTTTGTCGACGATGGCCAACGGAACTTCCAGCTTCTTGGCGAAGAAGCGCGCGCGCTCCACGCCTCCCGCATCCGGCGAAACCACGGTCAGATCGGGCAACCCAAGATCCCGGACGTACCCCACCAGCACCGGGCTGGCGAACAGGTGGTCCACCGGGATATTGAAAAACCCTTGAATCTGCGCTGCGTGCAGGTCGACCAGCAGGGCCCGGTTTGCACCGGCCGTACTAAGCAGATCCGCCACCAGCTTTGCCGTAATTGCCACGCGCGGCCGGTCCTTGCGGTCCTGCCGGGCGTAGCCGTAGTACGGCATCACAACCGTGATTCTCCCTGCTGATGCGCGTTTCAGCGCGTCGATCATGATCAGCAGTTCCATCAGGTGCTCGTCTACGGGGCGGCACGTGGGCTGCACTACAAATACATCCACGCCGCGCACGTTTTCGAGCAACTGAAAGTAAACTTCGCCGTCGGCAAACCGCTGCAACTTGGACTCGCCCAGCGGCACACCGACAAACTTGCAAATCTCCTCGCTGAGTGCCCGATTGGCCGATCCGCAGAAAATCTTGAAGCGCTTGTCTTCGCTCAGCTTGGGAGAGCGCTTCCGCTCCGCCGCTGGTTTTGCTCCATCCGGCGCCGGCTTGGGCGCACCTGAGGATGGCTTTGGTGCAGACTGAGGATCTTGTTCTGGCTCCTCAGCCTGACCTGAAATAGGGGAAAGGACCGCAGTCGTGTCTTGGTTGTTCACGTCGAAACCCTCCAGGTTGGTTGACCTTGGTAGCTCCTGCTGCTTTATGTCTTACGGCGCCTTGTTGCGACGCCGCTACTTCGCCCTTGCGAAAGTATCAGACTCGGCCCTTCAAACTTCGTGCTTCTGAACCTCTACATGCGCGCCCATTGCGGCGCCGTTTGCAAAATCCAAAATCCGTCCAACTTCCGCGGCAAGTTGCTGCCGACGAAAAGTTCCCTAAGTTGCTGGCCTGAACCGGCCGCTGTTCGCCGTGTTTCCTTCAGCGTCGACTCTTGGCTGGGCGACCAGGATTCGAACCTGGACTGAGTGCGTCAAAGGCACTTGACCTACCGTTAGTCGATCGCCCAGTGAAATCTGCCTTGCCGGTGTTCCCTCCCGGTTCCGCTGCGGTTTTAGCGCGACGGCCAAAGCATCACTCTGCGAACATCGTGCGCCAGTACTCCGCTCTTGGCAAGGTTTCCGTAAGGATCGCCTTGCAGCCGGAGGCCTGAACGCGCTGTTGAGCCGCCCTCGCATCTGCCTCGGACCGGTAAAGGCCGAACAGAGCGGAGCCTGAACCCGAGAGCGCAGCGTACAAAGCCTTGCCGCTCGAGTCATCCGGACGGCCTTCACGAAGCCCGTCAGCCGAGGTACCCATCAATTCGTGCTTGATTTCACGCAGGAGGGGATACTGAGGAAAGACGACCTGTTCAAAGTCGTTTTCTATCCCGGTGCGGACAAGCGCGAGAAGAGTATTCCCGGCCAGACCGTTCAGTGCGCTGCCCTGTTCAGAGGTCTTACTCTTACCCTCTAAACCACCCTGTTTTGTCTCAGAGCTGGATGAACCTTGGCGGCTACGAACGATACCGGATGTGTCAGACGCTTGCTCTGTTGCGGGGTGACCCCCAAAAACAGACGCATACACGTGACTCAACTCCTTAAGTCTATCGGGTGGTGGAGGCGAAGTCAACCCGCCGCCGGCGGCAGCCTTCGCCGCACAGAGCCCGTCCCACTCCTGAAACGCCCGCGGCGTCGACACTCCCACCTCTGGCACAGCCACCACGCACCACGTCACGGGCAGGTCGGGCATCGCGGCCACCTGCTCCCCGCGGCCCGTTCCCAGCACCGCACCGCCGACCAGAAACAGCGGCACATCCGACCCCACCTCCGCCGCCAATTCCAGGCGGCCCTCTACCATCAGCCTGAGCTCGCGCTGCAGCCCGTTGAGCGCCGCCGCTGCGTTCGCGGAGCCCGCACCCAGCCCGCCCTGCACCGGCAACTCCTTTTGAATGTGGATCGCCACCTCAGCGGCGACTCCGGTCCGCGCCAGCGTACGTTCCACGATTCTCCACGCCGTGTTCCGAGCGTCGGTGGGCACCTCAGGATGGTTGGTCGTCAGAGAAATCTTCGAGGGCTCACCCGCAGCCAGCCGCCGCGCGTCCACCGTCACCAAGTCATGCAGCGCCAGGGTCTGATACAGCGTCGTCAACGGGTGGAAACCGTCCGCGCGCACCGGCCCGATCGCCAAGCCGAGGTTGATCTTCGAGTATGAACGAACACGGGTAGCCATCGGCTACGATTCTACCCACCCGCAGCCTCAGAAGATCTGGAAGTTCACCTCGACGTTCAGCTCCACCGCGACGGGCTTGCCGTTCTCCTTCGCCGGCCTGAACTTGTACTGCTTCACCGCTGCGACCGCCTTTTCGTCCAGGCCCATGCCCACGCCACGCAGCACGTGGACGTTCTCCGGCCGGCCCTGCTGGTCCACGATCAGGTTTACCAGCACGATGCCCATGAACTTCGCCCGGCGGGCTTCTTCGGAAAACTCGGGATCGACCTTGAAGATGAGTTCCGGCGACGAAACTCCACCGCCAACCTTCCGCAGTCCACCCCCAAAGCCACCGCCAATTCCGGCGCCCAACCCTGAACCGCTACCCGATCCCAGGCCACTCCCGTTCCCGTCGCCCATCGATGTCCCGATCAGCGGCGAGTTCGGCAGGCCGATGTTCGGCATGGTATTGGTCGCCATCTTCAGGTCTTTCTGCACTTCGATGGTTGGCACCGGCATGGAAATCTTTGGCTCAACCATCGGTGGCGCCTTCGGCGGCGTGATTTGCGTCTCGGCAAACTTCGGGAGCTGACCCTTGGTTGCAGGAGTCGGACCGCGCTGTCCGCCGCCCCCGCCCATCGTGTCCTTCGCCGGAGCCGTCGGCGGCGGAGTCAGGATCGCCGTCAACTGCATCTGCCTCTGAACATTCAGAACGTGGATCCTCTGCGCACCCCAGAACAGCAGCGCAATCGCCGCCGCATGCACCAGCAGCGCCGCTGCCGTCGACCGTGCGTCCCGCTTCGGCGACATCTGCGCCAGGAAGACCTCCGGTGCGTACACCACCGCGCCGCGCCTGGGTTTAGCCATCTCCCGCACCCACACCCGCGTCTGCACGTTCACGCGTACTCGCTCCGGAATCTCCGGGTTCGCCACCGTCCGCAGCAAATCGTTCAACAGCACATCGAAATCATCCAATCCCGCCTGCATCTCCGTCGTCATCGTTCCATCCCCCCATTTCCTTCGTCCTGATCCGTCTTGACCTTCGATCCGTGTTTATCCGCGCGAATCCGTGGTTGTTTTTGTCTTCCGCATCGCTTCGAATCTTCGCTTCAACTCTGCTCGCGCCCGCATCACCCGCGTCCGCACCGTGCCCTCGGGAATCCCCATTGCTTCCGCAACCTCGCGCGACGTCATCTCCTCGATGGCCGACAGCACCAGCGGCTGGCGCAGTTCCTCGGGCAGCGCGTCGATCAGCCTGTGCAGCAGCGCGCGCTCGTCGCCGTCCGCCATGCTCTGCTCAGCCGACTTGTTCGCCGCTGCGAACTCTCGCCCAGCCTGGCCGTCCAGCGGCTCCGTCGCCTTCGGCCGCCGCGCCACAACATCCAGCCCCACCCGCCACACCGTCCGCGCCAGAAATGCCTTCTCGTCCTCCATCCGCAGCCAGGCATCGCCGCGATACAGCTTCAGCAGCGCTTCCTGCACTGCGTCCTCGGCGTCCTGCACGCAGCGCAGCAACCCATGCGCCACGCGGAACATGAACCGCGCGTGCCGCTCCGCCATCTCCGCGAAGCGCCGGTCGCGTTCGGCGGCGTCGAGGCGGGAGGTTGCGGCTCCGCTGCCCGGCTCGTCGTCCCGGAATCCATCGCCGGCCCCCTCCACGTCCACACCGGGCGGGAACTCCACAACCGCGCGCCCACCCTCCTGCGCCAGCGCCTGAACCGGAAGACCCATCTCGCTCTGACCTCTTGTGCCCTGCACCTGCTCTTCAATACCCAAGACCGGCCCGCCCGGCGAACTGTTCACTTTTCTTCGGCGGGCCAGGACCAGAGTCGCAGTCCTCGCACACTCCACTGCTTGTTAAGACGAGCTATTCTGTCAGCAGCTTCCCATGGTCACTTTTTGGAGCGTCCGCATGCGTTTCGGCGCGCGAGTCACCGCAGCCTGTGTCGCCCTGGCTGTATCATGCTCGTCGATGGCGGCCCAGACCCACGATCCGGACGGCAGCTCCGACCTCCCCAGCTTCGCAGCGGCGACCCCGCCCAACCCCTACGCCATCGTCAGTCCGCCGCCTACGCTCGCCCAGCACGCGATGGTGGTCAGCATCCATCACGCGGCCTCCGACGCCGGCGTCGAAATCCTCAAGGCCGGCGGCAACGCGGTGGACGCGGCCGTCGCCGTCGGTTTCGCCCTCGCCGTCGTCTTCCCCCAGGCCGGCAATATCGGCGGCGGAGGCTTCATGCTCATCCGCATGCACACCGGCGACGCCCATTTCGTCGACTATCGCGAGCAGGCCCCTGCCGCTGCCACCGCCAACATGTATCTCGACGCGCACGGCAATGTCATCCCCGGGCAGTCGACCCTCGGCTACAAGGCCATCGGCGTCCCCGGCACCGTCGCCGGCCTCGCCTATGCGCAGAAGCACTACGGCCGCCTGACCTTGGCGCAGGACATGGCGCCCGCCATCCGCCTGGCGCGCGAGGGCTACATCCTCTCTGACGAGGAAGCTCACAATCTTGCGGCTGCAGAAAACCTGGCGGCGTTTCCAGCCTCGCGCCGTCTCTTTCAGCGCGACGGCAACTTCTTGAAATCCGGCGACCGTTTCGTTCAGCCCGAGCTCGCGCGCACACTCGAGCGCATCGCAGCCGACCCGGCAACGTTCTACCGCGGGGACATGGCCGCCGAGCTCGCCGCATCCATTCAGAAGGGCGGGGGACTGATCACCTCGGCCGACCTGGCCGCCTACCAGGTCAAGGACCGCGCGCCCCTCACCGGCAGCTACCGCGGCTACGACATCCTCACCGCGCCGCCGCCGTCCTCCGGCGGCATCGTCCTGCTCGAGGTCCTCAACATCCTCTCCGGCTACGACCTCGCCCATACCGGCAACCGCGTCGTCGACATCCTCAGCAAGACCATGACGAATGTAACCGCCTACGACATGGGGCCGATGGGAGACCGCACCGCCGTCCAGGTCCACCTCATCACCGAGGCCTTCCGCCGCGCCTTTATGGATCGCGCCGACTACCTCGGCGATCCCGACTTCACTGCGATGCCCATCGCGCAGATGGCCTCACCCGCCTACGCTGCCGCCTGGCGCAAATCCATCGACCCGCTCAAGCCCAGCCCCTCGGCAACGCTCACGCGCCCCGCCGGCTTCCTGCCTCCGCCGCCCGTGCCCACCCCCGCCCACGAGGCTCACGAATCTACCCAAACCACCCACTTCTCCGTGGTCGATGCCGAGGGCAACGCCGTCGCCAACACCTACACCCTCAACAATCTCTTCGGCTCGGGTGTCACCGCCGGCTCGCTAGGCTTCCTGCTCAACGACACCATGGACGACTTCACCTCCGCCGCGGGCGTGCCCAACCAATTCGGCCTTATCCAGAGTGCCGCGAATTCGATTGCGCCCGGCAAGCGCCCGCTCTCCGCCATGACGCCGACCATCGTACTCAAGGACGGCAAGCCGCTGCTCGTTCTCGGCTCGCCCGGTGGACCCACCATCATCACCACCGTCGCCAACGACATCGTCAGCATCCTGGACAACGGACTCAATGTGCAGCAGGCCGCCGATGCTCCCCGCTTCCACCACCAGTACCTGCCCGACGTTCTCCAGGTCGAGAAGGCCTTTCCGATCTCCGTCGCCGATCAGCTCAAGGCCGCCGGCTACACCATCTCGCACACCAATGAAGCCGACGAGAACAACCCCGGCGTCTGGGGCTCGAGCGAGATGATCTACATCGACCCCAAGACCGGCACACTCGAAGGCGCCGACGACCAGCGCCACAAATTCGGCAAAGCGGCCGGATATTGATCATCGGTCCGGGCCGAAACTACCGCTCTCTGTACGCTTGCTTCTGACGCGCCTCTTCCGCTTCAGGATCAGTAAACCAACGAAGGAGGTCCTCCAATACCAAGAGCTCAAACAGCGGATTAGAGGAGCCATCCATATAGGCCTTGTGAGTGCAGCCAAAGATCTTCCTAGTCGATCCCTCGTCGCCCACGAGCAGCGGCTCTAGCGTGAATCGCTCCCTATAGGCCTTTCCGGCGTTCCAACAGACAACAAGGTCGACGTGTTGAAGAAACTTAACTTCTTTCTCAAAGTCAGCAATCAGGCCGTCTAAAGAATACTTGTATTCGAGAATCTTGGGTTCGGTTTGACCCAGCGGGAAATTCCGGTCTATCCCCAAGCGTCCACCGCTTTTTTCCCAGTAAACTTGGTCGTCTTTCTCGTAATCCATCAAGAAGAGGGAATCATATCTTTCGCTCGGTGAGGTCGCGAAAAACTTGAAACCTCTCAGCACCCTCGCCCCAATCAACTCATGGAATAGAGCAATGACGTCCTGCTCCTGCTGTGGCTCTGAAAACACGCCCATCGTAGCTCCGCCAAGCTTCAGCGTGAGGGGGTGCTCGTCTCGATACCGTTCTTGTGCCTTTTTCCAGTCGTATAGCTCCCTATCGGGCGTGATCGACTGAACTCCGGTATCTGCTCGCACATGTGAAATAAAGCGCCGGAAAATGGTAACCACCCTCTTCGACAGATCCTCGGCCAAGGCTGTCAGCTCCGGCTGAAAGACCTTTCGGCCCATGTCAGGGCTGCCGTTCTTGAAATGCACAATAATGTGTGAATTATTCTGGTATCCGATGGCGCTCGTTAGCGGAATCACGTTCAGTTCACCTTGCGCCATATTGTCGGATGCGAGTTGCAAGCCCCCATGCATGATTCGCAACCCCTTGCGTAGTTTTATGATCTCGTCGTTGAGCCTCGACCAGGTCTTCGCGGTGCTGAGAAATGCTCCATAGACGGAAATGCTATGGCGCTCCACCAATTCCCGAGTGCTCTCGTCGAATATCGGATCAAAGTCGGAATCCTCCTCGAGCAAAGCGTCCTTATCCCAGACTTGCCAGATGCAATCTAATCGTTTGAATTCTTGGGACAATGCCTTGAACTTGGTACTTGCGTCACCTCTGATGTTGTTCAACGCAGTCGTTATGTCGCCTAATTGCTGAACCTTCAGATCGGGTATTTCGTGGGGATAGTAGTATTCGGCTCGTTCGGTCGAAACGGACGTCGAGCTGTCGTCAGAGCCGATGACTGTGATCGTTACATTTGGGCTGAATGCTGACCCAGTTAAGTAAATCCCGCCGAGAGGCGTCTTTATGCGTAATACATCCAACCATTGGGTAGCCGTCTGTGCATTTATCCAAGTGAAATCCTTTGGCCGCTCCCCCGGGGCTTTGCCGCAGATAATCTCAACGCAAGTTCCCGAACCTTCGCCGGTCAGTTCCGGGACACCAAACGATTGGACCTCGAAGGTGGGCCTTGGTATCACTCCTCGTTCGTCTTCGGCCCACTGACGACCTTGGCGAAGGATCACGGCAAGGTCGCCCGCCGCTGTCCTTGACTGAAGTGAAATGAACGAGAAACCGTAGGCGAGGAACGTAGCCCCAACGCCCTTTTCCCCGCGTACACCTGAATTCTTCTTGAAGCTAACGTTCGGGCGAAAGCAATACTTAAACTCCTCAAATCCCATCCCGATGCCGTTGTCCACAATCCTGAATCGAGACGCAGGTATATCAATCGTTATCCATATGCGAGGGATGTACCCGTCTCCACGCTGTCTCTTTGAAACCTCGACAGCGTCCAACGCGTTCTGAATCGCTTCGGAAAACAGGTCATAGAACCCCGTGTAGCTCCTAAGAATGTTATGGATTACCCGTTTCGTGGCATCTTCAAACACCGGCGTGCCACTGGTCGTTTCGCCAGACTGCCCCTCGAGGGGATCGAAACCTTTCAGGTCGGATACGGACATGTGGGACCTTTCTTGAACTCAGGGTGAGCTTATCACTTCCAATTTGGCGGCGATCGAATCGACTGCTGAAGCCGTCCTTACTTCCCCAGCGCCTTCTGAATCCCAGCCTCGGCCAGCGGCGTCATGATCGCGTACCCCGCCGGCGTCGGATGCACCCCATCCAGGCTCAGCCCTGGCTTCATCGCCCCATTCACATCCGCCAGCGGCGTGTAGTAGTCCACCCACACCACGCCCTCGCTTCTGCACCACGCCTCCAGCCGCGCGTTCATCGCCTTGATCTTCAGCGCTGGCTCCAGTCCCTTATTCCAGGGGAAATCGTCCGCCGGCGGAATCGATCCCACCACCATCTTGATCCCGTTCGCCCGCGCCATCTCCAGCATCGCGCGGAAGTCGTCCAGCGTCGCCTCCTCGGTCATCGGGCCGGTCTTTTCCGCGATATCGTTGGTCCCCGCCAGGACCACCACCACCGCCGGATGCAGGTCCACCACGTCCTGGTGGAACCGCAGCACCATCTGCGGCGAGGTCTGCCCGCTGATGCCGCGGTTCACATACGGCTTGCCGGGGAACGACGTATCCCAGCTCCGCCCCCACAGCTCCGTAATCGAGTCGCCGAAGAACACCACGCGCTGCTCGCCCGCAGCCGGAGGCGCCAGCGCAGCATTCCGCGCGCGGTAATACCCCAACTGCGCCCAGTCCTGCATCCGCTTCTGCAGCGCCGCCAGCTGCGTTGCCGGGTCGGCTGCAGTCGTTGCTCGCTGCGCCGCTCCCTGGGCCTGCCCAGCCGCTCCCGACGTTACCTGTCCCGACGCCGGCGCAGGCGTGACCGGAGATGCTGGCGCCGTCTGCGCCCCGCCAGCCACCGCGCCCCACCCGATCCCACCCAGCACCAATGCTCGCAGAAGAATCTTCATGGCTCTCCCCTCGCAAGAATCCGCGCTCCGATTGTAGCTGCGCCCCGCCTCCGCCGCTCAGAACCATTCCACTCCCCAGGCACCGCTGCTGTACCTTAAGAACACACCATGCAACCCGGACTCTCTACCCACGTATTCTTCCAGCACCGCCTGCACCCCGGCCTGCTGGACGCCCTCCAAGCCGCCGGCGCACGCACGGGCGGGACCATGACGATCGAAGTCTTCGCCGCGCGCCATCATTTCGACTACACCGACACGCCGGCCGTCCGCGAGCTCGCTGCCTGGTTCCGCACCAACGACGTCCGCGCCGTCCTGCACCAGCCCATCTACATCACCGACCGCGCGGACACCCAGTGGTCGCGCCACGTCGCGCCCAATCTGGACCTTATCGCGCCGGAGAAGTCCCATCGCATCGCCGCCATGGACGAGGTCAAGCGCGCCCTCGAATCCGCCGAGCAGGTCCCCTTCGTCGCCGTCGTCCTCTCGCTCGGCCTCAATCACTCGCCCTGGGACGAGCACGCCATCGAGCGCTCGCTTACCGCCATTGAGCACCTGAAGGCCTTCGCCTCGCCGCTCGGCGTGCAGTTGCTGCTGGAAAACATGGAGAATGAGGTCACCACGCCGGAGCACCTCCTCTACATTCTCAAGACCGGCCACTTCGACTCCGTCGGCGTCTGCCTCGACCTCGGCCACCTGCACCTGGCGCAGCCCGTCGAAGACGCGCCAAGGGACTCGGGTGTCGGCGCCGCGATCGAGCTGCTCGGCAAGCGCATCGCGCAGCTCCACATCCACGACAACCACGGCCCATTCGCCGCGCACACCGACATGAAGGACGAGCACCTCTGGCCCGGCGACGGCGCCCCCATAGACGGAACCATGGACTGGCCCGCCGTCTGCGCCTCGCTCGCCGCGCTGCCTGCCGCCACGCCCGGCATCCTCGAAGTCGAAAGCGACCGCGACGAGGCGCCCGAGTCCGTCACCAGGAAGGCCGAGCAGGCCTTCCGCACTCTCGCCGGCCTCGCATCTGCGCCAGCCGCGCCAAATATGTAACAAAAACAGATCGGATTACCCGCATCATGGAAAATAACGCACCAGAATCCGTTACAAATCCAGCCCCGGTCGCCACCATCGCTACCCTCGCCGCCCACGAAGGCGAGCGCGTTACCCTCCGCGGCTGGCTCTACAACATGCGCGAAAGCGGCAAGCTGCTCTTCCCCATCTTCCGCGACGGCACCGGAACCATCCAGGGCATTGTGCCCAGGGCCGCGGTCCCGCTCGAGGTCTTCGACCGCGTCAAATCGCTCACGCAGGAGTCGTCGGTCATCGTCACCGGCCGCGTCCGCGCCGACCCGCGTGCCCCCTCCGGCTTCGAGCTCGACGTCGAAGATTTGAAAATCGTCCACCTTGTCCCCACCGATGCGCCCTACCCCATCACCCCCAAAGAGCACGGCACCGACTTCCTCATGGAGCATCGCCACCTCTGGTTCCGCACCCCGCGCCAGTCCGCTATCCTGCGCGTCCGCGCCACCATCATGCGCGCGGCGCAGGAGTACTTCGACAGCAACGGCTTCATCCGCACCGACCCGCCCATCCTGACGCCCGCGGCCTGCGAAGGCACCAGCACGCTGTTCGAGCTCGACTACTTCGGCGACCCCGCCTTCCTCACCCAATCCGGCCAGCTCTACATGGAAGCCACCGCGCTGGCACTGGGCAAGGTCTACAGCTTCGGCCCGACGTTCCGCGCGGAAAAATCGAAGACCCGCCGCCACCTCACCGAGTTCTGGATGATCGAGCCCGAGGTCGCCTTCATGGACCTCGACGGCGACATGCAGCTCGCCGAGGCCTTCATTACCCACATCGTCACGCGTGTGCTGGAACTCCACCGCGCCGACCTCAAAGTCATCGGCCGCGACATTTCCAAGCTCGAGGCGATTCAGGCGCCGTTTCCGCGCCTTAGCTACGACGAAGCCCACGCGATGTTGGATGAAGCCTTCAAAGCAGGCAAGCTCGAAGCCCCGCACGTCTACGGCGACGACTTCGGCTCACCCGACGAGACCTATATCAGCTCGCAGTTCTCGCGCCCGGTCATGATCCACCGCTACCCGGCTGCCATCAAGGCCTTCTATATGCAGCCCGACCCCGTCGACCCCACCAAGGCCCTCTGCGTCGACGTGCTCGCGCCGGAGGGTTACGGCGAGATCATCGGCGGCTCCCAGCGCGTCGACTCGTACGAGCTGCTGAAGTCGCGCATCGAGGAACACAACCTGCCGCTCGCCGCCTTCGAGTGGTACCTCGACCTCCGCCGCTATGGCTCCGTCCCCCACGCCGGCTTCGGCATGGGCATCGAACGCGTCGTCGCCTGGCTCTGCGGCCTCGACCACGTCCGCGAAACCATCCCCTTCGCCAGAACCCTCAATAGAATTTATCCATAGGTGAAATTAGTCAGGTGGCTCAGATTGATCAAAGCTGCCTGAACAAAGGAAGATCAATGGCAACTCCTTGGACCTGTCCGCACTGCTCACGACAAACCACCATCACCGACAACGACTGCCAGTCCAGTAAGCTCAATGTGACTATGAAAAACCCACTGGGCCCGCAAGGATTCTCTGTCATGGCGATCGCATGCCCTAATCCAGAATGCACAAAGCTCACAGTCATATTCACGCACTCGAAAATAAAAGAATACATAGCGGGCGGGAATTGGGTAGATGATAAGCAGCTAAACTGGCTGCGCCTCATACCAGAGTCCGCCGCAAGAGTTCTTCCGGAATACATTCCCAAGGCGATCGTAAGCGATTACACCGAAGCGTGCCTGATCGTCGACAAGAGTCCCAAGGCCTCGGCAACCCTGGCCCGCCGTTGTCTACAGGGAATGATTAGAGACTTTTTCGGAGTTCGGAAAGACAAGCTTGTCGACGAAATTCAGGCAATCAAGGATAAGGTAGACCCTCTAACATGGGAAGCAATAGATGCCGTGCGCTCCATCGGCAATATTGGCGCTCACATGGAGAAAGACATTAACCTGATCGTCGACGTGGATGAAGGAGAGGCACAAGAGTTGATACAACTAATAGAGCTACTTATCGACGACTGGTACGTAACTCGATATAACCGGCAAATGCAGCTTGCGTCAGTTATGAAGATTAAAGCGGCGAAAGACGCCGCTAAGAAATCAACAGGAGCAGCACTTGCTAAACCACAGCTGCCTTGAAGTCATCTAGCTCGGCTTGCTTCGTCAGAGATCCCATGATGATTCGAGGAGCGCCAACCAGCACCAAATGGAATTGCGCTTATGACTCGAGAACAATTAGAGGCTGTCTTTTCCGCGCATCAAATCGATTTCTCGAATCCCGGGTTCTACGATCTCCCGCAGTTTGTTGCGGTCGAACGTACAGATAACAATTTCTTGGATAGATATGCGGAGTATGTTGACCGCCGAGTCTACTCGCCAGAATATCTGGATCGGGTCAGAAACCTTGTCCCCAGACTGGGAAGGTTTGTGTACGACAATCTTCGCCTTGAAGGGCGCTTGGGCGCTTGCATAGATGTTTCGGGAATGTTCTGCCGCATCTTGGACAAGGAAGGTATCTGGTCCTACGGCGTCGGAGGAGGAGTATCCGTCGAATTTCCAAGCAATTCAGGAATACTGCCCACGTACTTCGGGGTGATCGGTGGCGAGAGTAACATTGCCGCGCATATGTGGTCCAGAATTCCACCCTTTGCAGCCGTCGATCTGACGCTCTCCGCCCAACCGTGGGGAGCTAGGAGGCAGCCCTTTCTCGAAGGGTTCCTGATGTCTGAGGATAGTGAGCCCGCAGATGCTACTGTCGAACAGCTAGGGCGTGTTCACACTACGGTAAATCTATGTTAATGTGTGTGGATGGAGATCACGGAAGCGCAGTATGAACGGATCAAGGACGCTCTGCCGGTGCAGCGCGGCAACGTACGTCTGAGCAATTTGCAAGTGCTGAACGCGGTGCTGTATGTGGCTGAGCAAGGCTGCAAATGGCGCGGTGTGCCGAAGCGCTTCGGGCGCTGGCATACGATCTATACGCGGATGAACCGCTGGTCCAAGAGCGGCGTTTTGGATCGTGTGTTCGAGAAGATGCAGGCCGAGCAGATCGTCCGCATCAAGATCGAAGCGTTCGCTCTCGACTCGACCTCGATCAAGGTGCATCCGGATGGGACCGGCGCTCTAAAAAAAACGGGCCTCAGGCCATCGGCAAGTCGCGCGGCGGATGGAACACCAAGGTTCATCTGGTTGCCGCGAATGCTCGAACGGCGATAACCTTCGCCCTGTCGCCCGGCAATGCGCACGACGCGCCCGAAGGACGCGCCCTGCTGACCGAGCTTGGGCCGATGCCGGAAGGCTTGCCGATGCTGATGGATCGGGCCTACGAGGGCGACGAGACCCGGCAACTGGTGCTCAGCCTGGGCATGGTTCCGGTGGTTCCGCCGAAGTCCAATCGCATCGAACCCTGGGAATACGACCGCGCCCTCTACAAGAAACGCAACGAGATCGAGCGCCTGTTCCGAAGACTCAAAGGCTTCCGCAGAATCTTCTCCAGGTTCGAAAAGCTCGATGTCCTCTTCCTCGGCTTCCTCACCTTCGCCCTCATCGTCGAAGCTCTCCGTTAGTGTGAACACGCCCTAATTGACATGTCAGAGATCGAGAGGTTTTCAGCTCATTTCGGCCGCCGCCCAACCATGGCGGATGTCCGAGGCCGAACGCCTTGGGTATTTCCGTTCATCGAGCGTTTTCCCCCATTCTCTGTGAGATTTGGCTCGCTCCACGTTTCTTATGTGCCTACCAAAATCGGGGCGACCGAGGAACCGCTAGAAGACATGAGAGAACCCAGGTTGAATGGCTTTTCGCCGCTGCAGCTGTATCAAGCCTTCAAAGATGCAGAGGGACCTACACTCGTCGCAGCAGTGAAGTAACGCGCGGCTGTGATCTTCCTGCGGGCGCCCCATCCATGCGGCTCCATCGCATGGGTGGGGTCTTCGCTAAATCTGATACGGCACCCTCACCCCACTCGTCCCAGCCGGAAAATCCTTCACGTTCCGCGTCACCAGCGTCCGCCCCGCCGCCTCCGCCGTCGCCAGAATAATCGCGTCGGGCAACTTGATCCGCGTCACCCGCCGATTCTCCGCCGCCCGCGCCGCCACCGCATTCGTCACCGGCAGGCATTCGAAGTTCGTCAGGAACGACCGCAGGATCGCCTCCTGCGCCTTGTTCTCGGCCCCGGTCATCACTTCAATCCACGTAATCACGCTGATCGCAGGATCGCCGCTGGCCCGAATCTCCTTCGTGGCCTTCTTGATCCCATTCAGATGATCGATCAGGATGTTGGTGTCGAATAAGTCGCTCAAGGCCGCCGTCCGCTCACCGTTCCCACTCGTCCCGCAACCTCTCCTGGTACTTCAGGCCGTCTTCGCCGCGGCCCTTCCACAGCCCGAACGAGTCCTCAATCCAAGCGCGATTCTGCGCCAGGTACCCGGCCACCGCCTGCCGAATCAGTTCCGCGCGCGAGGTCTTCTTCGAGCGGCTCAAAGCGGTCAACTGCTCCAGTTCCCGCTCCGGCAAATCCACCAAAGTCCTCATGCCAATCTCCCGTGATATACACGCATGATATCACGCCAGCGTGGCCCCGCAACATGCTTCAATAGAACCAACATGCGAATCGCCTTCCACAAAGCTCTCGCCGCATCCTTCTTGATCTTCTGCCTCACCCTCGCAGCGCAGGAGAAGGGAGTTTGGGGCGCCGTGAGCTCGAACGCCCGGTCAATTACCGGCGATGTGGAGTTGTCGAACGAAAAGATCAGCATCGACTTTGTGAGTTTTACGATGGCGCGCATTCGCAGTCTCGATAAAGCGGAGCTGAGCGCCGCCTTCGACGCGGACAGCAACGCGAACGGAACTGGCAGCCTCTACCGATTGCAAGTCCCGGCGGCAAGAAAGTTCCTGCATAAAAACAGCCTGTGCGGTGCGGAGGATACGGAGTGGATGGCAACGTACATCAGGGGGAACTCCCTGCAGCTTGCCTTCTTCTCGGGGGAGAAGCCGCCGGTCTTCACCCTGGATGCGCTTGCGAATTCATCGGACGCGTGCGGCGTGTTTTCCTACAGCAGGTGAGTGCGCGCCGACCGTAAGATGGACTTGATGGACGGCACACGCATTGACAAGTGGCTGTGGGCGGCGCGCTTCTTCAAGACGCGCGAGCTGGCCTCCAAGGCCTGCGAGATGGGCCGCATCACGTCGAACGGTGTCCGTGCCAAACCCGCCCGCGAGGTCCGCGCCGGCGACAGGCTGCAAATCAAGAACGAAGCCGCCGAGTTCGAAATCGAAGTGCTCGCGCTCAGCCAGCAGCGCGGCCCCGCTCCGGTTGCCCAGACGCTCTATCGCGAAACCGAAGCCAGCGCCGAGTCGCGCCGCAAGGCCGCCGAAGAGCGCCGGCTGCTCGGCCCGGTCGATTTTCCCCCGCCCAAGCGCCCGTCGAAACGCGATCGCCGCCTCATCCACAGCTTCAGCGGCAAGCACTAATACCGCCGGTGCTGACGAAGCGCCCCAGTCAACACCTCCCCTTGGGAAACCCATCCATCTGCCGTACCCTTACGTCAGCATGGCAAAGAAAAAACTACGCATCGGCATTCTCTTCGGCGGCCGCTCGGGCGAGCACGAAGTCTCGCTGCTCTCCGCCGCCTCCATCCTCAAGGCCATCGACCGCAGGAAGTACGATGTCGTCCCGATTGGCATCGACAAGCAGGGCCGCTGGCTCACCGGCGGCGAGGCTAATCGTCTGCTCGCCAGCAACCCGCTGGCGCAGCCGGCGCTCTCCAGCGCCGCCAAGCCGGAAGACATCTCCGAAGCGGCCGCAGAGTTCGCCATCTCCGCGGCCGTCCTGCGCAGCGGCGAGCCGCTCAACATTCCGCCGCTACCCCCGCAGCGGCGCGCCACGGATTCGCTGCAGCACGTCGGCAGCGCCGAACTCGCGCAACCCGGCAACCCGCTGGCCGCGTCGCTCGACGTCGTCTTTCCCGTGCTGCACGGCACGTTTGGCGAGGACGGCACGATTCAAGGGCTGTTCGAGCTGGCCGACATCGCCTACGTTGGCTCGGGCGTCCTCGGCTCCTCCGCGGCCATGGACAAGGACGCCATGAAGCGCCTGTTCGCCGCCGCCGGCCTGACGCAAACACCCTACGTCGCGCTGCTGCGCAGCGAGTGGCGCGCCGACCCCAGGCGGGCGACGCGGCTCATCGAGAAATCGCTTGCCTACCCGGTCTTCGTCAAGCCGGCGAACCTCGGCAGTTCGGTCGGCATCAGTAAAGTGCACGGCCGCGGCGAGCTGGCCGCCGCACTCTCGCTCGCCGCCAGCTTCGACCGCAAGCTGGTGATCGAGCAGGGCGTCGGCGGGCCGGGCGTCAAGCCGCGCGAGCTCGAAGTCTCGGTGCTGGGCAACGACGCGCCCCAGGCGTCGGTGGTCGGCGAGATCGTCCCCAACAAGGAGTTCTACGACTACGAGTCGAAGTACGAGCCGTCGGAAAATCCATCCATCCCGATCATTCCCGCGAAGCTCAGCAAGTCTGAATCGAAGCAGATTCGCGAGATGGCGCTGGCCGCCTTCCGCGCCTGCGACTGCGCAGGCCTCGCCCGCGTGGACTTCCTGATGGAGCCGGCCCGCGACGCCAAAGGCCGCAAGGTCCGCAAGCCGCGTGTCTTTCTCAACGAGATCAACACCATGCCCGGCTTCACCAGCATCTCCATGTACCCGAAGCTCTGGCAGGCGAGCGGCGTGTCGTACAAGAAGCTCATCGACCGGCTGATCGAGCTGGCGGTCGAGCGGCACCGCGAGAAGCTGGAGACGCGCTTCACCGTGAGCTGATTCAGCGGCAGGGGCGCGTGGTTTCGTCTCGCAAGGCCGGCCAACAGGTTCTAAGATGATGGGGCCGGACAATGGTGTCCATAGATCCTGTTCAGAGGAGCCGCATTGATCAAGAAAGTGTTCTTCACGGCGTTGCAGTTTGTCCTGTTTTCACTTGTGTATGTGGCGGGCGTCATTCTAGCCGCTATTCCGCCCTCTCACTTTCCTTCGTACGTCACGATCTTGGCCGATGGGACTAAGTTCCAGTGGGGCGGCGTTTTGCTTACGCTCGCACTATTCGTCCTGATTCTGCTTATTGAGGCGTTGCGCAAGCGGTTGCGCAGCGCGGCTCCTTGGACGGTGCTGGCATTGGTGCTTGCCGCAATCGTCGAATTAGTGGTCAGGTTTGGCGTCACCACCCCCAGCCGATAGAGAGAAGATGCAAACAAGAACTGACTTGGACGAATTCCTGCGGCGGCTGGGTGAGGCGCAGGCAATGCTCGATGCAGGCTTTGCGCGCCTGCCCGATAGCCCGCAGCCGGCGCTCGGCGAAGCCGCCGCGGCGATCCTCGGCGAGGTTGCCGAGCGGATGCACGACAACGATCCCTACGCGCACCCGCTGTATGCGGGACAGATGCTGAAGCCGCCGCATCCCATCGCGCGCGCGGCCTACGCGCTGGCGATGTCGCTGAACCCCAACAACCACGCGCTCGACGGCGGACGCGCCAGCTCGGCGATGGAGTTGGAGACGGTTGCGGCGCTGGCGAAGATGTTCGGTTTTCCGCAACATCTCGGCCATCTCTCCAGCAGCGGAACCTTCGCCAACCTTGAGGCGCTGTGGGTTGCCGGCCAACTGCATCGCGAGCAGGGAAGAGCGCGCGCGGTGGCCGCATCCGACCAGGCACACTACACCCACACGCGCATCTCCGGCGTGCTGGGGTTGCCGTGCGTGGCCATCCGCTCCGACGCTGCCGGCCGCATGGACCTCAACGCGCTCGAGCATGCCCTCAACACGCAGGACATCGGCACGGTGGTCGCCACGCTGGGCACCACGGCCGTAGGCGCGGTCGATCCGCTGGACCGGATATTGGAGCTGCAGCAAAAGCACGGTTTCCGCGTCCATGTGGACTCGGCCTACGGCGGCTATTTCGTGCTCGCCCGCAATCTCGACGCGGAGGCGCGCGCGGCCTTTGACGCAATCCCGCATGCCGACTCCATTGTGGTCGATCCGCACAAGCATGGCCTGCAGCCGTATGGCTGCGGCTGCGTCCTGTTCCGCGATCCCGCGGTGGGGCGCTTCTACAAGCACGACTCGCCGTTCACCTATTTCACCTCGAAGGAGTTGCACCTGGGCCAGATTTCCCTCGAATGCTCGCGCGCCGGGGCCTCGGCGGTGGCGCTGTGGGCGACGCAGCGGCTGCTGCCGTGCAGCGTTGGAGGCGAGTTCGCGCGCGGACTGGAGGCGGGACGCGAGGCGGCCCTGGCCATGCGTCAGGGGCTGGCCACCGACGCGCGATTTGTCCTGCCCATCGCCCCGCCTGCGCTCGACATTGTGTTCTGGGCCCCGCGCGGCAGCACCGTCCAGGAGACCTCCGCCCGCTCGCAGGCCATCTTCGACGAGGCCCGGCGCCGGGACCTCTATCTCGCGCTGGCCACGCTGCCGGCACGGTTTTTCCCGGCGGCAACTTGGCCCGGTTCGACGGGCGACGCACACGTCACCTGTCTGCGCTCCGTGATGATGAAGCCCGAACACCGAGAGTGGGTGGAAGAGATCGGCCGGCGCCTGAACGCGGCGACCGCCGCTGTTTTCACCGGCGTCAATACCCGGTAAAGGGCATGGGACGGCACCGAAATGATTACCCTGTTCCGTGGTCCGTCCACTTCCCGCTTTGGTAAGCTATAGTTTGTTGTCCGAGCGGACGGCGCACGCAATCCGGTCTCAGACCGGATTTCTGGAATGTTGGATTTTTGTAGCTATCCCAAAGGACTTATCGCAGTTATGACCCTTCCGACCTCCCCTTCCCGCGTTCCAGTCGTTGCCGACCTCGATCTCTCAGCGCGCAGGATCGCTTATTTTTCCATGGAAATCGCTCTTTCCAAAGACCTCCCGACCTATTCGGGCGGTCTGGGCATGCTTGCCGGCGACACTTTGCGGTCTGCGGCGGATACCGCTGCGCCGATGATCGCTGTCTCGCTCGTGCATCGCCGCGGCTACTTCCGCCAGCACCTCGATGCCACCGGCCAGCAGACGGAATCCGATTTGCCCTGGACCCCGGAGACCCTGCTGCCGAGCGCGCAGCGCGTGGTCACCATCTCCATGCAGGGACGCAATCTCTCGATCTGCGCATGGCGGTTCGACGTGGTGGGCGTCGCCGGGCATGTGATCCCGGTCTTTCTGCTGGACACCGATCTGGAGGGCAACGACCTCTACGACCGCCACTTGACCGACCACCTGTACGGCGGCGATACCTACTACCGGCTGTGCCAGGAGACGGTGCTGGGACTCGGCGGCGTGGCCCTGCTGAGGGAACTCGGCGTAAAGCCAGAGGTCTACCACATGAACGAAGGCCATGCCGCGCTGCTCGGCATTGGGCTGCTGGAGGAGCGCCTTGGCGGCGCGCCGCTGGAGCAGGCGACCGAAGAAGATGTGGCGGCGATCGCCCAGTGTTGCGTCTTCACCACCCACACGCCGGTGCCTGCCGGGCACGACCAGTTCGGGCTGGACCAGATGTACACCGTTCTGGGCGCGGATCGCGGCAACGCCATCGAGCGCTTCGGCTGCCTGCACAACGCGCTGCTCAACATGACCTATCTGGCCCTGCACTTTTCGCGCTACGTCAACGGCGTTTCCATGCACCACGGCAAGGTGTCCCAGCAGATGTTCCCTGATTACCACGTCCACTCCATCACCAACGGAGTCCACGCCGCAACCTGGATCTCTCAGCCGATGCAGGCGCTCTTCGACACCGAGGTCCCCGAGTGGCGGCACGATAACCACTACTTCCGGTCGGTCTACGGCATAACCCCGGCCAAGATCGCGAACTGCCATGAGATCGCCAAGCAGCGGCTCTTCGCCGAGGTGGCGCGCCGGTCCGGCCAGCAGTTCAACCCCAAGATGCTGACCCTCGGCTTTGCGCGCCGGGTGGCCACCTACAAACGGGCCAGCTTGCTCTTCCACGATCCCAAGCGCCTCGCCAGGCTGGCGAAGAAGATCGGCGGCCTGCAAATCCTGTTCGCCGGCAAGGCCCATCCGGCAGACGTCGCCGGCAAAGGGCTGATCCGCGATGTTTTCGAGGCCGCCGCCAGCCTGATGGCCAGCGGGGTCCGCATCCTCTACCTCGAAAACTACGACTGGGAGCTTGGCGGCCTGCTGACCCAGGGCGTCGACGTGTGGGTCAATACGCCGCGCCGGTCGTATGAGGCCTCGGGAACGTCTGGAATGAAGGCCGCGTTGAACGGTGTGCCCAGTTTGAGCGTGCTCGATGGATGGTGGATCGAGGGATGCGCGGAGGACGTGACCGGCTGGGCGATCGACGACGCGGACGACGAGGACGGCGAGGCATCCAGCCTGTACGACAAGCTGGAGGGCAAGATTGCGCCGCTCTACGCCCGGCCCAACGCCTGGGCGCGGATGCAGCAGCACTGCATCGGGATCAATGGTTCGTTCTTCAACACCCACCGCATGCTCGGCCAGTACTTCGCGAACGCCTACTTCCCGCAGATGTCGGAGGAGCAGGCTGTTCCCCTGGCGGTCGATCTGCTGGCGGACCGCCGGAGTTCCCGGACCGACCGCCGCAAACCTTCGGTCAAGGAATCCGCACTCGTCTAGAAACGGGCCGCGACCATCCCCCGCAACTTCCATCCCACACTTCCGCATTCTGCAGGAGACAAAAAAACGGCCCCTCGCATGAGGGGCCAATCTGCCTTGGTTCTCTCTGGTAAGGAGAGCTTGTTGCGGTCGCGCTCTTGGGCCCGACTCCGCGAAATTCTTTGGCGGTTTGGCGGGAGGAAGGAAGCTCAATCTCCGTCCCGCCATTCTCCGCCGTCTAGTCCCGGGGGAGGGCTATTGGTTGGTCCCAGCCGCCGGCTGCGCGGTCTGGTCAAGCGCTGCCGATGTGGGGGCTGAGGGGTAAGTGTTCGAGGCTGAAGCCGGACCCATCGACGCGAGGCTGTTGTGCAGCAGCGTCACGTGGACGCCGTTCACGATCGTCGTTTCTCCATCCGCGGGTGTGCCCGTCTCTTTGCCCAAGCCGGTGCGGTAGATGCGATACAGCGGCACCTGGTGTTCCGTTACCAGGTAGCGGGCCACTGAGTCGGCCATGGCCTGCGACGTCTGAACACCGCTGCGGCTGTAGCCCTGGATCTCGATAATGTAGCCCTTCTCGCCGGCCAGCTTCTGCGCCAGTTCGTCAAGATCGGCCTTGGCCTGCGGGCCCAGAGTCGTCCAGCCGGCCGCGAACTTCACGTCGGCAGAGGTGACCTGGCTGTACTGGTCGAGGTTGCTGACCGTGCCGTTGAGCTGGTCAGTGCGGGTAATTGCACCGGTTGCAGTCGACTGCGCGGCGTTGGCCTTGTTGGCCGCGTCGGCGGCGTGAGAGTCGGCCGTGTTGGCGGCCATCATCGCGTTGTTGATGCCGTCCGTGGCACGGCGGTCGACGTCCTTGATGTCATTGGCGTTCTTCGCCTGCAGTTGGTCGAGTTCGTTGGTGCGGTCCCGGATGGGGTCGACCTCGCGCGCTACCCACTTCTTGCGGGCGAACGGGTTCACCTTCCCCCAGAAGCCTTCGCGCGACTGGTTCTCCAAAGGCTTGCCGGTCGCATAGGTTGTGCTGTCATTTGGGTTGATTGAGGCGGAGGGCGCCGATTGGTTCGCGGCCGGAGGTGTCGATTGATCCGTCGCGGGCGTCTGCGCAAATGCGGTAACTCCCATCGTTCCTCCTAATATCAGAGCGGAAAGACCTAAGCCTTTAGCAAGATTGATCATTGGTTTTGCATCTCCTGGGACCGACGGCCTATGGAACAACTGCTAATAGGCATGCGGCTGCAATGACTAGAGCAAGCCTCCGGCCAAACCCTCCATGGACGGGCAAGTGTCTGATAATCAAGTGGAATCGAGCCTTTGTCGGCTTGGGGAGCAGGGGTCTGCCGCGCAGCGAAACCGGACAATTCTGCCCGCGCACCAGTAAAAATTACGCGCAGGGAGACAGCCGCTGACTCTACCGAAAATCGACGTGGATGATGCGGGCCATCGGCATCTGGGTGTTCCAGTTGTCCGGGACGGCTTCAAAGGTCAGGCGGAACTCCCGGTCGTCGCCGGGCTTCAGCGGGGCCGCGCTAACCGGTTCGGTGTCGATATACGGATCCTTCATGCGAATCAGCGTGAGCGGCACCGTATCGATCTGCGGAGCGAGCGCCAGGTCGTTCTCGAAGACCACCTGCACGGTAATTCCGCTCACCGCGCGGTTGCCCGTATTGCGAATATGCCCATCGAGATACGTCAGCTTGCCGCCCGAGAGGTTCTCTGACTCGCTCATCGCGAACTGCGAGAGCGGGAGGCTGGCCGCATACGCGTCCGCGGGCTCGAGCGTGCTGGGCGCGGGCGCCGGCTGCTTCCGCCCGGCGTATACCAATGCGCCGGCCACAACAATCACGATCAGCGCGGCAACCCCCCACACGGCTGGGGGAAAGCCTCCGCGCTCGGCTGGTTGCGCGCCAAAAATGGCCGGTTGCGCACCGGCCTGGCCCGCGGCATCCCGCCCCCCGCCGTCCGGCCCGTCGTGAATTGGCTGTTCCTGTTCGCTCATAAGCCGAGATTTTATACCTCAGAGTGAGATTCGCCGCCGCATTCCCCAAAAGGTCGCCGAATGACCCAAAAGAAGGATGTCCACTCGCTTGAGCTCCAGCCTAAGGTGATATCGTCGTCCGCCCGAGGCAGAGCTTAAAAAGGCGCGGCGCCGAACGCCGATCTGATCAGATCGAAGCAAAGTTGCCGCGCATGCCGGTGCGGCAGAGGGAGTCGTCTACCATGGCCGCTAGTCCCGTAACCTATCCCCCAGCGTTCATTCCAATCGCCGCAACCGGCCAGAGGCTTGACCCCGTACGCGCTCGAGTGAGCGTGAGCCAACAGCTCACCAACGACCAGATTCTTCAGGCAGATGCGGCGGCCCATCCCGCGGCCGATCTGCTGCGCCTGCCGCCCGACACCCGCGGCGGCGGCCCGCGCGGCCCGCACCCGGGCGACATCCTCTACTGGGTCGCATGCGTAGGCGGTGTGGGCCTGCTTCTGATCGCGGCGACCACCTAGCACCCCGCCTCAGGCGAAGCTCGCAAAGGTCTCTAACTAGGCTTTGTCCTCTCGCCGAACTCGGTTCTTTGCAGCCCATTTGCCCATCCGGTCTGCACCTACCAAAGGCTTCTCCTGCTCCGCTTCGCGTGTCGGGCCGGCTAACTCGTCGATCCGAGCGCGTCCAGTCAAGTTGGAGTTATCCTCTTCAGCTTCGGCCGCCAGTCGCAGCTCCGGTGTCGGGGTGACCTCCTTGGTGTCACTATCGAGGCCGATGCGTTTCACTTTTTGACGGAAGTCGTCCCCCCGCATCTCCACTACGAAGCACATCTCCTGTAGCCTGGACCGCATCCTTTCGCCGATGCGGTCGCCGAGCGTCTCCTCGCGCACCGCCTTCTGAACGTCAGTAAGGCTTCGCCACTCAGCTTTCGGCATTTCTTCCACATTCGGATAGTTTGTGGTGATAATCGTCGTCCGCCGATCGTTGTACCGAGAGTTCAGGATGTGCGCCACTGTATCCCATACCCACTCAGTTGGCTTGGACGCTCCAAGCTCATCGAGGACCAACACCTCGGCTTCGAAGACTGGTCGCAACACTTCTAACTCGGTGGTTGCGACTTTCTGGTTATAGCTGTTCTGTACTTCTTTCAAGAGTTCTCGATAGTCGCAGAAGAGCCCCTGCACGCCCCGCTCGCGGATTAGGTCCTTCAATATGCCCGCTGCCAAGTGCGTTTTGCCCACGCCGATCGAGCCGGTCAGCAGCAGCCCGGTTCCCGCCGTTTCGACCGGATACCCGTCCACGAACTTGCGTGCCCGCAGGTGCGCCGCCGCAAGCGTTTTGTTAGCCCCGCGGAACCCGCTTTCAAAGTTGTCCAGCGAGCAGTGCTCATAGCGTTTGGGAATGCGTGCCCGTTCCAGCATTCGCGCCGCCCGCCGCTCGATGCGGCACTCGCACGGCCGCGCCACTTGCCGGCCGTTCTCCTCGACAATCCGCAGCCCCGAACCCTCGCACAAACTGCAAACTTCAACCATTTTCTCTGCCATCTCGACCCGAACCAGTCTGCCCTGCCACTGCCATCCCAAGTATGGCAGCATCCGCGCCCGTTGAATCGCATTGCCGCATGTGGGAATCCAAGATAAACTGAGGATAGTTAGCCATCGTGCCCCGGTCTTCCCGCAACTAGGGAGCGGCAGGGGCTCTGTGGGCTCCCGCGACAGGCCAATCGATGTGATGGTGACCGCACCCGTTGCAAGCGAACCGCGAGCCGGCAGGCAACACTCAAGAAAAGAGAGAGATTCATGCCCAAAGAAGGAATTCACCCGAAGTACGGCACTATCCACGTCAAATGCGCCTGCGGCAACTCGTTTGAGACCCGCTCCACCAACAAGGGCGACATCGTCGTGGAAATCTGCTCCCAGTGCCACCCGTTCTTTACCGGCAAGCAGAAGCTGGTCGACACCGCCGGCCGCGTCGAGCGCTTCCGCCGCAAGGTAGCCAACGCCGACGCCGGTAAAGCCGCAACGGCAGCCGCCGCAAAAGCCGAAACCGCGAAGGCAGCCGCCAAGTAACTTTAGCCATTCCACGCGCAGGCCTCCGCCACCGCGGAGGCCTTTCGCTTTAGCATTCAATGTAAGCAGGACGAAACGGCACGGATGAAGAAGCGCTACACCCTCGAGCAGAAGAAGTGGGACTCGCCAGCCGAGCACGCGATGCCCGAGCACACCCGCGTGCCCGCCAGCGTCACCGTGGGCAGCGTGCGCATCGTGCCGGCGACCGTGCTCGCGCCCATGGCCGGAGTCACCGACACCGTCTTCCGCCGCTTCATCAAGAACGCCAGTATGTTTTCTGGGGCCACAAGCAATTTGTCATTCCGCAGCGCAGCGAAGGAATCCGCTTCTCTGAGCGGCCGAGTCGACACTCCCACCACCAACCAGCAGTCCGGCTGCGGCCTCATCATGACCGAGTTCACCTCGGCCGACGGCCTCTCCCGCATGCGCGAGACCAAGCGCAAGCGCTATCTCACCTACTACGACGATGAGCACCCCATCTCCGCGCAGCTCTTCGGCTCCAACCCCGAAACCCTCGCCGACTCCGCCCGCATCGTCCAGGACGCCGGCTTCGACCTCGTCGACCTCAACCTTGGCTGTCCGGCCAAGCGCGTCGTTGGCTGCAATGGCGGCTCCGGCCTGCTGCGCGACCTGCCGGCCATCGAGCGCATCTTCCGTGCTGTACGCGCCGCCGTCACCATCCCGTTTACCGTCAAGTTCCGCATGGGCTGGAACGACAACCACATCGTCTGCGTCGACCTCGCGCGCCTCGCCGAAGACTGCGGTCTCGCGGCCGTCGCGCTCCACGCTCGCACCCGCGAAGACGGCTACACCGGCCAGGCCCGCTGGGAGTACATCGCCGCGTGCAAAGACGCCGTCAGCATTCCGGTGATTGGCAACGGCGACATCCGCACCCCCGAGGACGCCGCCGCCATGGTCGACGCGACCCACTGCGATGCTGTCATGATCGGTCGCGCCGCTCCCGCGAACCCCTGGATCTTCCGCCAGATCGCGCAGTACACCGCCAGCAAGGAAGCCACCGGCGTCGGCACCTACGACGTCCCCACGGATCACGACCGTTACCGCATGATCCGCACGTACTTCCAAATGCTGGTCGACGAGATCGCCCTCGAAGAAGCCGCCGAAGCCGCACGCGCCGCGGCTATTATCGCCGCGGGCCAGATCGCGCGCGATCAACGGAACCGCGATGCCGTCGGCAAGATGAAGCAATTCGCCGCCTGGTTCACCCACGGCGTCCCCAACGGCGCCCACCTGCGCAAAGCCATCTTCGAAGCCAAATCCGGCCCCGCCGTCCTCGCCGAAGTCGAGCGCTTCTTCGAGAATCCGCGCCCCCAACTGGCCGATCTCGACCCTGAACCCACCGACCCCTCCATGAGCCTCGAAGCCCTCGGCGCCGGTTGCGACTAGCGAAGATTGAGACCGCTGCTGAGTTTTATAGCTTCTGCGTCTCCGCTCCTCTTCCGCCACACCACCTTCACCTGCTCGCGCCATCGCTCGCCTAGCGCCACCAGTTCCCACTCCACTCGCGGCGACAAATACCGCAGTACCACCTCGGTCGCCGGATGCACCCGCAGCGCCGGCGCCACCAGGTACAGCCGCGGCGCACCCTCCGCCACCCGCACGCCGCCGAAGTACCCATGCCGCTGGAACTCGCCCAGCCCATTCATCCGGTCAGGGTTCTGCTGATGGTGCCAACGCACGCGCACCCAGTAGTCCAGCCCCTGCAGCGCCAGGTGCAGATCGTCGTCCGCCTTCAACTCGATCACCGCCAGCCGCCCGTCCTTATCCACCGACAGCAGATCCAGCATCCCGCGGTCCGACGCCGCAAACGCCGGCACCTGCGTGTACACATGCGCCGCGTCCAGATGCCCGTCGATCACCGTCACGTCCCGCCGCAGCACGCTCTCCAGCCAGCGCTCCGGCTGCATCCGGTACAGCGGATCGCGCGCATCCGGTCTCGAACTGCCGAGTCGTGCCCCTTTTTCTCGCGCCGTTCGCCGCGCGAACAGGCGCGCCACCAGCTCGCGCAGCTCGCCCGCATTCTCGTCCGTCAGCGGAGTCTCATTCGCACCCGCTCCAAACGTAATCTCCTGCACACGGTTGAAGCTCGCGCCCGCGTAGCCCATTCGCACCCGCGCAAACTCCAGCCCGTGCAGCAGAAACGCCATCTCCGACCCGCTGCGCACCCGCTGCTCCACCACCGCGCGCATCGCCTCCGGAACCAGCGCCATCACCCGCGTCGTTGCCTCTGCAAACCGCTCCCGCGCCGCCGCCTCATTCGGGGCCTGCAGCAGCCGCGTCGACACGTTGCCGTGGTCCGCTGCATCGCGCTGCTCTAGCTCCTCAGTCTTCTCGTCGAACTCCCACAGCTCCCACTGCGCCGCATCGGCGTTCATCCACGCCAGCCGCGAGGCGGCCAGCGTCGCCATGCCCTTCGGCACAATCAGCCGCAGGCCGCGATACAGGCGCCGCCCGCCTGCGTTCTCGCGACAGTGCGCCAGCCACAGCACGCCCAGTGTCAGGATCCCATCCACCGTCGTCTGCGTCTCCGCGGAGTTCACCCCGATCACCGCCCACGCCTGCTGCCCCTGCACCAGCGACCCGCGCGCATACGCCGGCCCAAAGCTCTTCTCCAGGTCCATCGCGGTGCGGAAGCCATCCGGCTTCCAGTCGCCCCAGTCTTTGTCTTCCCCGCGCAAGCCCCGGCCGCGCAGCATCGCCCGCTCCAGCGTGCGCAGATACTGCACCCGCGTCGCCTCGCGTGTCGTTGGTGTTCGTCGGTCCTGGTCCGCCAGCAGCTCCAGCGACCCCGGCCGCGTCTGCCCGAACCGGTGCGTGGTCAGCCGCAACATCCCCGCGCGTTCCACGGTTCTGCTCACCCGGCGAACGATGTTCCGCTCTTCGCTCCACAACTGCAGCGCGCATCGTCCATGCTCGGTTGTCAGCGAGTACTTTGCCACGCGCATGTCGAACAGCACCTTGCCGTCCTCCAGCACCACTGCCTTCGGAGATTCGGCGAGAAACTCCTCCAGCGCGGCGGCGATCTGTTGGGGCGTCTGTTCGGATTCCGCGGAAGCTTTGCCGGGTCGAACTCTGGTCGGCATCATTCTCGAGAGAAGTCTAGCACTGACCGCGCAAACCAAAACCCCGCGCCCCCCTACGTCTCTTATTTCGGCCCCTTCCGCTTCGAGTCGGAGATCGACATCCCCAAACTCCGTGCTTCCACAGGCTCCGGCGAGATTCTGGCCTCGATTCGCCTCGGCGAAGTGCCGCGCTCGATCCATGGCGCCACGCCCGTAGGCGACTGGTGCCAGGTCGCCCCTGCCGAATATCTGCTCAACATCCCCGGCACTGCCCGCTACTACGTTCGCAACGGGAACGAGGTGCGCCTGGAGATCGAACCCAGCGCTCCCATCGCCAACATCTCCACCTACCTGCTCGGCTCTGTCTTCGGCATCCTCTGCCATCAAAACGGCATGCTTCCCCTGCTCAGCAGGAAGGGAGCAGAGCATGAGCGACCGCGCCCAGTGCCTCCAAAACCGGCCCCGGCAGCTTGGAGGCTGCCCATGAACAAAGTCTCCTTGCTCATCGCTTGAGAATTAGCTGCCCGGTGCTACTCCTGCGTCTTCGCGGAGCGGAAGCTCACCAGTCTTCCATCTCCCGCAGCCGCGTAATATGCGCTACGTGGTGCCGTGAGTGCCACGCATACAGCAGCGTCGCCATCTCCACCGTCATCGGTCCGTTCACGGGATGCTTCATGCCGCGCGCCCATTGGTCCTCGGTCAGCGACTCCAGCAGCATAACCCAGCGCGCGTGCAGGTTCTCGATCAGCGCCACCGACCACGCCACCGGCGCCGCCGAATCGTGCAGCATCGCCCAAGCTTTCTCGTCGTACGCCGTAATGGTCGGCCAGTCCTCGGTCAGCGCCAGCCGCACCCGCAGAAACGCGTTCATGTGGCTGTCCGCAATGTGGTGCACCAGCTGCCGCACCGTCCATCCGCCCTCGCGGTACGGCGTCTCCAGCTGCACCCGGTCCAGCCCCTCCACTGCCTCGCGCAGCTTCCCGGGCAACTCCGCCAGCGCCGCAATCGCCGCCATGCGCTGATGCGGCGTCGCCTTCTCCGGCCGCTTGAACTTGCCCAGTGGATACCTGGGATCGACGGCTTGCATCTCCATGGTCTCGCTCATCACGTTCTCCTCCCCATCGACAGCTCTGGCAAGCAAGGTAGCACAGCTTCTATAAACTTTATAATCACCCCCGTACGCATCCAATCTCTCATGCGCCTCTTGCCCCGCGCCCTGTCCGCACTCGCCCTCACCGCCATCGCCTGCGCGCAGCAGGCCCCGCCCGCGAACGCCCCCGCGCGCGCCCGGCAAAACTACGTCGGCTTCGATGCGAACGACTATCCCGGAGACGCCCAGCTCGCCGCTCTCCGCAAGCAGTTCTCCTTCACCGGATACTGGCTCACCAACCCGCCCGGCGCCGACTCGAATCCCTGGGTCGGCAAGCGCGACATCCTCCTGCACAACGGCTTCGGCTTCCTGGTCGTCGCCAACGGCCGCCTCGATAAGGAGATTCTCCGCGCGCAGAAGTCCGGCAAGCCGCCCGCCGCGCTCGCCCGCGAGGACGCCGCTGCCGCGGTCGCGGCCGCCCAGCGCGAAGGCTTCCCGCCGCATACCATCCTTTTCCTCGACCAGGAAGAAGGCGGCCGCATGCTCCCCGAGCAGGCCGATTACCTGCTTGCGTGGACTGAGGCTGTCGCCGGCACCGCCTACCGCCCCGGCGTCTACGCCAGTGGCCAGCCCGTGCCCGACGGCAAAGGTCCGGACGGCAAGCCTGTCACCATCACCACTATTCAGGACATTCGCCAGCGCGTCGCCGCTGGACACCTCCACCCGATCGCCTTCTGGGTTGCGCAGGACGCCTGTCCGCCCGCGCCCGGCTGCGTCATCCAGTTCGCTCAGCCGCCCCCACCCGACTTCAGTGGAATCCTCGATGCCGATGCCTGGCAGTACGCGCAGTCTCCTCGCCGCAAATCCATCACTCAGGTCTGCGGCGCCACCTACTCGAGCGACGGCAACTGCTACGCCCCCGGCATCGCTCACTACCAGCTCGACCTCAGCGTTTCCGCCTCACCCGATCCCTCCCAAGGCCGCTGACGCTCCTCAGGCCCTCAGGCAGCGGGCGCCCACTTCGCGGCCGCCGTCGAAGGAGCTTTCCGGTCCGGCGCGACCCGCGGCCCCACCTCAAACCGGGCCACCGTGTTCTCCAGTCCCAGCGCCAGGTTGAACAGTTGTCCGCAGGCCCGCGCGGATAGCTGCGACCCGTCGGCGGCTTCGGCAGCAAGTTCGCTGATCTGGGCCATGCTCGCGTTCACCTCCTCGGTCGCGTTTGCCTGCTGCGTCGCCGCCGAGGCAATCTGCGCCACCATGGTGCCTACCTTGTCCGCCTCGCGAATGATCCTCTGGATCGCATCGCCGGCCTTGCCCGTCACCTCCACCCCCTGCTCCACGGCCGCCGTGCCCGAGCGCATCTGCCGCACCGCATCCGCGGTGATCGATTGCACCTTCTCGATCACCGCCGCAATCTCTTTGGTCGCCACGGTGGTCCGCTCCGCCAGCCGGCGCACTTCGCCCGCGACCACAGCAAAGCCGCGTCCCTGTTCGCCTGCGCGTGCCGCTTCAATCGCCGCGTTCAGCGCCAGCAGGTTGGTCTGGTCCGCAATCTCGTCGATCACCCCGACGATCCGCCCAATCTCATCCGACCGCGCCCCCAGGTGTTCAATGTTCGCTGCTCCAGCGCGCACTTCGCAATCCCGCGCATCCGCTCCAGCACGTCCTCCACAATCTTGCCGCCATCCCGCGCGCTGCTCGCCGCGCTTTCGGCGGACTGTGCCGCCGCGTTGGCGTTCCGCGAGACCTCGCGCACGGTCGCGGCCATCTCCTGCATGGTCGTCGCAATCTCTTCCACCTGCTGCTTCTGGTCCTCCGCGCTGCCGGCGGCCTGCGCGGCCGTCGCTGAAAGCTCGCGGCTCGAACCGGAAACATCCTGTGCTGTCGACGCGATCGAGAGAATCACATCGCGCAGGCTGTTCTTCATCCGGTTCAGGCCCACCGCGGCCTTGCCCATCTCGTCGTCCGTCTTCGCCTCCATGTCGTCCACCACCAGGTTGTTGGAGGAGATGGAGTTGATCATCGTCAGCATCCTGCGAATCGCACGCACGATCGAGTAGGCAGTGAAGTGGGCAATGCCCAGACCGAATGCGAAACCAGCCAGCGCAAGCATCAGCATCAACCGCTTTGTCCGGGCGTCCGACGCGACATGCCGGCTCAGCGCGTCCTGCATCTGTTGCTCAAACTCGACCGTCAGGTCATTCATCGCGTCCGTCAATGCGGTGGACAGCACCAGCGCCTCATGGTCCTTGAACAGCTTCATCGCCCCCCGGGTATCGCCCGCACGGTACCTGGCGACCACCTCTTCGTTGCGCTGGGTGTAGTTCGCAGCCGCCAGCTCCACCCGTGCGTATAGGTTGCGATCCTGCTCGGTGGAGATCAGCGGCTGCAGCGTCTCCATCGCCTCCCGGAAGTCCGCCTCGCCATGCTCAAACAGGTGCGTGCTCTCGTTGTCCCGGCCCATCAACACATCCCGCGTGCCGATTCGCTCCAGCAGGAAGGCCTCCTGGATCGAGTGGCCGCGGTCCCTCATCACGGCCTCTTGTCCCATCTCGTGCGAAAGCGACACGCTCTCCACCGCTGCCTGGTACCCAATCAGGCCCATCCCCGCGATGATTGCGAGCAGCGATCCGAACCCGCCGCGATCTTTACCTTCAGGCCCAACCTGCTTAGATTCATCAGAAGCATCCTTCTCCGCATGTCCCGTGCAATCAGCGGCTGCAGGCTCGCACGCGGATGCGTTGCTAAGCCTCTCCATCTACTTATCGGATCGCAGCACCCGGACTTTACTCCGCTCGTACCGGGTGACGTTCCCCAGCCATGTAATCCCGATACAGGCAGATAACGAAAACTTCATCAGCGAAAAGCCGGGCCATTCGTCCAACCTCTGGGCTTCTGGTGTACTAAACGCTGAGGTCGTGTTGGTGGAATGCTGAACAAGAACGTCGCGGCTACCGCGACAACGGAAGCCCTGATCGTCGGCGGTGGCCCCGCCGGTCTCGCTGCCGCCATAGCCCTGCGCCAGCTCGGCATCGACTGCACCGTCGTCGAGGCCCGCCCGGCCTCTATCGACAAGGCTTGCGGCGAGGGCCTCATGCCGGATTCGCGCGAGACGCTTGCCCAGCTCGGCATCTCGCTCACCCCATCCGACGGGCATCCCTTCCGCGGCATCCGCTTCGCGAACTCTGTCCATCGCGTCGACGCCTGCTTTCCCCGCGGCGCCGGCATCGGCGTCCGCCGCCCCCACCTCCATGCACTGCTGGCAACCCGGGCGGAACAATCTGGTGCCCGCATCCTCTGGAACAGCCACATTCAGCTCCCCGCCGCCGAATCCAATTCCAATCTCAACTCGCCGCACGGGACCTTTCGCTCCGCCCTCGTCAACGGCCAACCCATGCGCTTCCGCTGGCTCATCGGGGCCGACGGCCAGGCCTCATCGGTCCGCCGCTGGGCAGGCCTGGATCGCGCCCGCATACGCTCTCTCCGCTTCGGCTTCCGTACTCACTACCGCGTCGCACCCGCAGCAATCGGCCTCGAGTTCGTCGAAGTCCACTGGGCCCCCGGCGGCCAGCTCTACATCACTCCCGTCGCGCCCGACTGCGTCTGCGTCGTCTACATCACCCGCGATCCGCGCCGCATCTCTGCCGACGCCCGCGCCAACATCCTCGCCGACTTCCCCGAGGTGGCCGCCCGCCTCGCAGGCGCGGAGATGGCCTCGCACCAGCGTGGCGCCGTCACCGCATCCTGCAAGCTCCGCCGCGTCGCCACCGGCTTCGTCGCCCTGCTCGGCGATGCCTCCGGCTCAGCGGATGCCATCACCGGCGAAGGCCTCGCCATCTCCTTCCGCCAGGCCCTCGCCCTCGCCGAATCCATCCACTCCGGCTCACTCGAGCCCTACCGCCGCTCCCACCGCCAGATCGGCAAGCTCCCCCTCGCCATGGGCGAGCTCATGCTGACCCTCGACCGCTGGCCCGCCCTGCAGGTCCGCGCCATCCGCGCCCTCGCCTCCACGCCCATCTTCTTCCAGGAGCTGTTGCACGCTCACATGGGCGAGAAAAACCTCGCCTCTGTCCTCCTCCGCCGCGCCCCGCGCTTCGGCTGGAGCCTGCTTACCAAAGGTGCCCCCGCATGAACTCCCGCAACGGCCATGCTCGCAACCTCCGGCCCCATCTTGCTGTCTTGTGCTGCGCGCTCTTCCTCGCGCTCGCCGCCAGGACCATCGCGCAAAAGCCGCAGACGCCGATCGCCATCACCCTCGACCCTTCCACAACCGCGGTCCACTGGACCCTCAACACCACCATCCACACCGTCCACGGCACCTTCAGGCTCAAGAACGGCGCCTTCAAAATCGATCCCGCCACCGGCGACGTCTCCGGCCTCATCGTCATCGACGCAACCAGCGGCGAAAGCGGCGACTCCTCCCGCGACCAGCGCATGCACAGCGCCATCCTCGAAAGCGCTCAATACCCGACCATCACCTTCCGCCCCACCCACGTCGACGGCAACATCGATCTCGCCGCCTCCGGCCCTGTCATCGTCCACGGCATCCTTAACCTCCACGGTCAGGACCACCCCCTCCAGATCACCGTGAACCTGCACCCGCAGTCCTCTGCCGTCGCACTCGCCACCCACTTCACGGTGCCCTTCGTCGCGTGGGGGCTCAAAGACCCCAGCACCTTCGTCTTCCGCACCGACAAGCAAGTCATCCTCGACGTAGACGCCACCATCGTCCCTCGCTAGTTTCAGAGATCCAGCCAGCCAGTTAGACTAGGGCGTGTTCACACTACGGCTAATCTGTGTTAATGTTTGTGGATGGAGATCACGGAAGCGCAGTATGAGCGGATCAAGGATGCATTGCCGGTGCAGCGCGGCAACGTGCGTTTGAGCAACTT
>Ga0224555_1000815_pt1 | contig 47449 bp, 30 predicted proteins | sample 714S23034metaG_FD_180687 | JGI IMG/M metagenome (GOLD analysis project Ga0224555, IMG submission 180687) | Peat soil microbial communities from Stordalen Mire, Sweden - 717 S2 30-34 | ecosystem: Environmental > Terrestrial > Soil > Wetlands > Peat | place: Sweden: Norrbotten County, Stordalen...
CATTGGCCACTCCCGCTCTCGCGGTCAGGGCTTCGTTGCAGGCGCCGGCTGCTCGACGATCCGCAGCTGGTCCGCCTGGTGCAACTTCCGATCGGCCGCAAACACCCATGCGTACTGCCGACGAAACCCACCCGCATCGACGCTCTTGCCCGCAGCATCGATCGGATCCGTCACCACCACAGTCCGCGGCGCGATGGCCATGACAAGATCGTCCAGATCGTAGTGGCGCAGCACGCCGGGAATCACGCTCTGCGCCAGATCCCGTGTCACCGGCTCCTCGACGGCATTGCGATAACTCACCAGCGTGCGATCCAGCGTGATGCTCGCAATCCGCGGATCCAGCACCGCCGCATGCAGCAACACGATCCCCATCGGACCGGTTCCCTGCGCGCTCAGTTGCGTTGGGTCGACCTCGGTCTGCTTGCTCAGCCACTGAACCGCGCGCAGCACATCTTCCACGCGGATCCCCACCAGCGTCTTCCCCACCAGGAACGCGCGCAGCGTCGCCATGTAGAACGGTCCCAGCAGAGGAGACTTCATGCCCTCGGCGTCCTTTGCGCCCGGCGGCAGCTGGAGCGCGAACACGATGTTCCCCGCTTTGGCAAGCTGGCCCAGGTCGTCATCGCTCGGAGGGTCGGGACTCAACAGAAGGATCGCCGGCTTCTTTCCCTCGCCCTCAGGAATCGCCAGCGAGGCAGGCCACTCGACCCCTGTGGTGCCGACGAAACGGAGCGTCTGAACCCGATATCCCGTCTTCCGCTCGTCAGCGACGATTCTTACCTCCGGCGGTGCAACATCCTCGGTCGCGTTCAGTCCCAGCGCTGCCCGCACCTCACTCGCGATGTGCTCGCGAAACTGCGCCAGTTGTGCCGCACTCATCAACGCCGGCCTGGGTTGGGGCGCGGGTGCGTAGGCCCGATTCAGGCTATACACCGTCGCTCCGCCGAGAGAGTTCGCCACTTGCCCGGTCTTCGTACACTGCAGATCCTGCGCCGCCGGCGGCGGCAGCGCCTCCACGGTTGGCGTCTCAGTGCTCCCGGTAAGCCGGTGGAGGAAGAACCCCATGATCTGCGGATAGATCGGCCGCAGGTTGCCATGGTGTCCTGGGCCGGTGATCCATTGCAGATGATCGTCGGCGTCGTAGAGCCCATAGATGCGTCGTGCCTCATCGACCGACTTGCGCGCGCCGGCAAAGGGGAACATGTCCTCGGTCGTCGAGATCACAGCGTAGGGCATCGGCGCCGCCGCCTCGACCCAGTCCGGAAAGCTCAGCCCGTCCGCGACGAAGTCCGGAATGGTCTGCTCCGCTTCCTGCGGACCGATGCTGCTCAGCAACTCGTCGAAGCCGGTGATGTAACACGCCACGCCAGCGACCTTCACCCGCGGATCGAGCGCCGCCAGATAGGCCGTCACCGTTCCGCCGCCCGAGCAGCCGATCGCACCGATCCGCGTCGCGTCGATATCCGGCCGGCCGCGCAGATAGTCAATGCCCCGCATCGCATCCTCGATGAAGTAGCGCGCGATGTGGTCACCGGTGAGCATCACCTGCACGCTGGCCTCGCTATGCTCCCCCGTCGGAGCCCCGGCCAGTGACTTCTCCGTCGCCGCATCGAAATACTGCAGCCGCTCCCCCTCGCCGATGGGATCGTACGCCAGCACCGCCACACCGTTGCGCGCCATGTTCGCGCTGAACAACCAAGCCTCGAGCTTGCCCGCCGGATAGTGCCCTGGCGTGTAGAGGATCGCCGGATACGGCCCCTTCCCGTTGTCCGGAACATAGAGGTCCGCGGTCACGTGAAAATTCGGCAGGCTGTCGTAGATCAGGCGCTCCACGTGGAATCCATCCTCGTGCAGCGTCCCCACGGACTGGACGCGCAACGGGCCTGGCTTGGCGGGCAATCCGCCGATCAAGCGCAGCACCGTTTCGCGCACTTCGGCCCTGCGTTTCTCCGCCTGCGTGCGTGTCTCTATCGCCTGAATCGTCGCGTCGCGCTTCGCAAGGTCGGCGCGCGCGATCCCACTGAGATAGCGATTGAACTCCAGCTGCGGGTTCGACTCGGGCGCGATCGCGAACAGGGTCACGGAAGCCAGCGACGCGAACAGGAACGCGGTGAGAGCTTTTCGCATAACCAGGAGAACCCGCTTCGGCCGTTATTGAGTCAGCACTTCCTGCCCATCCCGCTTGTACACCACGCCCGCCTTCATCACGAAACTGACCTTGCTCATCGCGCCGATGTCATCCAGCGGATTGCCCGGCACAGCAACGAGGTCCGCATACTTGCCCGCGCTCACCGTCCCCAGCTCGTCCTGATGCCCGAGCAACTCCGCCGCATTGATGGTCGCCATCTGCAGCGTATAAGCCGGCGGAAGCCCCGCCTTCACCAGATAGATGAAGTCCTCCCAGTTCTGGCCATGCGGATAGACGCCTGCATCCGTACCGTAAGCGAACTTCACGCCGCCCTGATAGGCGCGCGTCACCGTCTTCATGATCTGCGGCCCCACTTCGAGAGCCTTCCGCGTCACCGCGGGCGGATACATGCCCTTCTTCGCCTGCTCGGCCACATACTGGCCGGTGTAGACCGTCGGGCAATAGAACGTCCCGTGCTCCTTCATGAGCCGGATGTCTTCATCGTCCATAAACGTGCCGTGCTCGACGGAGTCCACGCCTGCCACCACCGAACGGCGGATCGCCTCCGCTCCATGCGCGTGGACCGCCACCTTCATACCGTAGTCGTGCGCCGTATCGACCAGGGCCTTGATCTCGTCCTCGCTCATCTGCGGCCCGGACCCGTTCGTCCCCAGGTCCATCACGCCGCCCGAGGGCATGGCCTTGATCAGGTCCGCACCCTCCTTGTAGTGCAGTCGCACCGCCTTCCGTGCTTCATCCGGCCCGTTGAAGATCGATTGCAGTGGGCCCGGATCGCCCTGCAGATCCATGCTCAGACCGTTGGACCAGTCGGCATGGCCACCGGTCGTGCTGATCGGTGGACCGGCGGTGAAGATTCGCGGACCGATCACCCGCCCGGCCGCTATTTCATCCCGCAGGGACACAGTGTCATAGTCGTGGTCGCCCACGTTGCGCACCGTCGTGAACCCCGCCAGCAGCGTGCGGCGCGCGTACAGCGTGGAGCGCAGCACCATGTTGGCGAAGTTGAGGTGGGCCGCTTCCATGTATGCGTTCCTGCCAAACTCCATGTCCAGGTGCACGTGGTCGTCGATCAGCCCCGGCAGACAGGTTGCGCCGGTCAGCTCGATGACGGTCGCACCCGGTTCGCTCTGCGTGCCCGGCTCAACCTTCTGGAATTTATCGCCCGAGATCACGACCGTCGTCGGTCCCAGCATCTTGCCGGCAGCGCTGTCGAACAGACTCGGACAATGAACGACCGTCACCGCCGCGGGCGCATCCTGACCCAGCGCCACCGCCACTGGCAAACACGCGGACCCCAACACAACCACCCGCACCACACCTGCAAGTCTCATTGCCCTCTCCTCATTCGTATCCAGAGCTGTTACAAACTGACGCTCAGAACCCGGCCTGCTCCGCCTTCTTTTCCGGCAGCAGCTTTGTTGCCTGCTTCAGCAGGTCAGCCTCGCGTTCCAGCGCTGCGGAGACGCGCCCGATCTGCTCGTCGGCCTCGGTCCATTTCGTCTGCTCGATTGCTTCGCGGACACCGGGAATCGTCTTCACTCCGTAGCCGGTGTAAAAGCCCGGAGCATAGAGCAGATGCTCGAACCACGGCCGATTGGGCAATCCGCGCTCATCCGTCAGTACGCGCTCGCTGCGGATCAGATCGGCGTTCAACCCCTCGGGGGCGTCGCCGTTTGCCGCGGAGAATGCCTGATCGAAGGCCTTGGCGGCATCGGTCAAATCATCCGAGGCCTGATCCAGCGGCGCGAAGTTCAGATAAGGCGGAATTGCCTCGAATGGCGGAGCCACCATCGGTTTCTTCGGATCGTACAGCGCCTTGTAAACACCATCTGCGATCTCCTCATCGCGATCCTTCGCCTCGTCGCGTTTCTCGGTCAGCAGCGTCTTCAACTGCGTGTCATACATGTGCACGGTATCGGCAAGGTCTCCGAACTGGAACGGGAGAATATCCGCATCCGCCATCCGCATCACCATCGTGCCCGCCGTTTGCGCCAGCGCGCGCCCGTAGCTGAAGTCCGTATCCGAGAAATGCGTGTACCAGTAGAAGTCGTCGTAGACCGAGTGGTACTGCCCGCCGCCTTCGTCCTCGCCGCCATAGCCCATGTTCACGCTGGCGACCCCGAGGTGATCGATGAAAACCGTATAGTCGGAGCCCGAGCCAAGCGCCGGAATCCGCAGGTCCGCCCGCGAGCGAATCTCGCTGCGCTCCTGGCCCTTCGCGCGCGAAACATCCACCAGCCGCACGCGCTTCCACACCGTCATGCCCGTCTCCGGATCGCGTATGTCCTTCGCCACATCGTTGACGAAATTCTCCAGCGTGTGCGATCCCTCGGCGCGGAAGTAGCCGCGCCCGTTGCCGTCGGAGTTGAAGTACGCCACCGCATGCTGCTTCAGTTCATCCGCGTGCGTTTCGGCCCACTCTGTCGAGCCCAGCAGCGCCGGCTCCTCGCCGTCCCAGAAGCAGTAAATGATCGTGCGGTCCGGCTGCCAGCCCTGCTTCAGCAGTTCGCCAAAGGAGCGCGCCTCTTCCAGTTCCGGACTCGCGCCGGAAATTGGATCGCCCGCGCCGTTGACCCACGCGTCGTGATGATTGCCGCGGATCACCCACTGGTCGGGATACTTTTTGCCGGGGATCTTCGTGACCACGTCGTACAGCGGCTTCCGATCCCAGTTGAAGCTGAGCGCGAGGTGCGCTGTCACGGTGCTCGGTCCCACGTGATACGTAAACGGCAGCCCTCCGCGCCACGAGTCCGGAACCACCTGCCCGCCGAGCGCCTTCAGGAAGGGTGTCGCATCGGCCCAGGAAATCGGCAGCACCGGAATCTTCGTGATGGTCTGCACCTGATCCAGCGGAATCAGCTTCACGCCCGGCACCGCGCCTACGCCCGGCGTCTGCGGGTCGCCCGGATACACCGGCATATCCATCACACTGCCGCGCTGCACCCCTTCCGACGGACGCATCGGCCCTTCCGGATAAGGATCGCCGCGATAGAACCCATCGTCGCGCGGATCGGAGTAGATGATGCATCCGACTGCGCCGTGCTCCGCCGCGACCTTCGGTTTGATCCCCCGCCAGCTCATGCCGTAGCGCGCGATCACGATGGCGCCTTTCACCGAGACGCCCATGCGGTCCAACTCGTCATAGTCTTCCGGGCGTCCGTAATTCACGTAAACCAGCGGCGCCGTCACGTCACCGTCACGCGAGTAGGCATTGTAGGTGGGCAGTTGTTCGCTGGTCTGGTTTGATGTCGGATCGACGCTGATCACGGGCTCCTGCAGCTTCGCGGTGAAGGGCGTCGCCCCCAGCAACTCCAGCTTGCGCGACTTCGGCGTCGGGAACAGAGCCGAGAACTCCTCGATCTGCGCGTTGAGCCCGTACGACTTCAGCTGCGCCACCAGCCACTCGGCGTTGTCCTTGTCGTAGGGTGAGCCGACATGGTGCGGCCGCGCCGAGAGCCGCCGCATGTTCTCGCGAATGTGGTCGCGATCGGGCAGCTCGCGGAATTTTTGCTCCCAGCCGATCTCTTTGGCTGAACCCTCGGGAGTGTAGCCGCGCAGGGTATGCCCGGCATCGACGGCATAAGCAGTAAGCGCGAACAAACAGACAGCAGCGACCGGCAGACGCATACGTTGTTCCTCACTGGGGCGATGAATAAGCTACAGGGGATGCGACAGATTACGTGAACTCAACACTATAGCCCAAACCGGTTGCATCCCATGCGCCCACCGGGACTATAACGTTTTCTTTTCCTGCCTATCGCAGTTGCGCCCTTCGCGCCCCGCCCGCATCCTTATAGACAAGGATCCATGGCTGACACGACGGACGTCCTCCCTGGCTTGATCGGATCGGCTCCAGTCGTCGAACACTTTCGCGACGGGCGATTCTTCAATCCTGGCGTGGCTGAGCACGATTTCCGCACCGCTCTCAAGTGGATGCGCAACCGCAATATCGGCCCCTGGCGGCGCTGGGTCGAATCCACGCCCGGCCCTCCGCCGCCGCCCCTCGTTGAGGGTGCCGCCCTCCGCGCCACCTTCGTCAACCACTCCACCGTACTGCTCCAGACTGGCGGCCTCAACATCCTCACCGATCCCGTTTGGTCCCGGCGCGCAAGCCCCGTGCAGTTCGCCGGACCCCAGCGCCACCGCGCACCCGGCATCCGCTTCGAGGATTTACCCCCGATTCGCTGCCTGCTCATCAGCCACAACCACTACGACCATTTCGACCTGCCGACGCTGAAGCGCATCGCGGCCGCGCACCGGCCCGTCGTCTTCTGCCCGCTCCGCCTCGCGGCTCCGCTCCGCCGCCTCGGCTTTGCCGATGTTCATGAGATGGACTGGTGGCAATCGCAATCCTGGCACGGCATGCGCATGTACTGCGTCCCCGCGCAGCATTTCTCCGCGCGCACGCCGTTCGATCGCAACAGGACCCTGTGGTGTGGATGGCTTTTGGAATCGCCGCACGGGAGCATTTACTTTGCTGGCGATACGGGCTTCTGCAATGTCTTCTCAGCGTTGCGAAATCGCTTCGGGTCGATCCGCCTCGCGCTGCTCCCCATCGGCGCGTTTGAGCCGGAGTGGTTCATGGGCCCGATTCACATGACGCCGGAGCAGGCTGTCGAGGCGCAGGAAATCCTCGGCGCATCGACGGCGATGGGGATCCACTTCGGCACTTTCGCTCTGGCCGACGACGGCGAAACCGCGCCCGTAGAGCGCCTCCAGCAGGCACTCGCCATCCGCGAGGACCGTGCGCCGTTCTGGACCCTCAGTGAAGGCGAAGGCCGCCTCGTTCCATAGGAGCGCTCAGCCGCGCAGAAAATCGGGCAGCCGATCCGGCCGGACATTGTCGTAGCTCTGCAACGCCGTGAAGCGCACAATTGACGTTGGGATCCCGACCGAAGTGAACCCCGGATGCCCAGTCGCCGGATATGGCCCGCCGTGATTCATCGCGGGACTCACCGCCACGCCGGTCGGCATCTTGTCGTTCAGCAGGCGACCGACTTTGCGCCGCAGTACCGGCGCCAATCGGCCATAAAGCGCATCGTCCGCGCCTGATGCCGCGGAATATACCGTGCCCGTCAGTTGCCCTTCCAGATGCTCCAGCACCTGCAGCAACTCAGCCTCATCGGCAGCCACGATCGCCATCACCTCGTTGCCGAAGGCCTCGCGCTGCAGTCCATCCGCTGCTTTCAGAAAGTTTTTGCCGGAAACCCGCAGCAGCGTGCTCGAATACCGATACCCTTTGCCCGGCACGTTCTTGCCGCCCGTCAGCAGCGTCGCTCCCGCCTGCTGCAGAGCCTCAATCGACTCGTGCAGCTGATCCCGTGTCGTCGACGACAGCATCGCATGCGGCTCGCGGCTCGCAATCGCCGCGGTCAGCTCCTGCATGAAGGCTTCGGTTGCGTCACCCGCAATCGCCAGCGCCAGATTTGGCCGCGTGCAGAACTGTCCCGACCCCAGCGTGCAGCTGTCCGCCAGCTCCCGCGCCCATTTCTGCGCGTTCTCCTTCAGCCCCTCAGGCAAAAAGAGCACCGGGTTCAAGCTCGACATCTCGAGGTAGATTGGCTTGCCGGCCGTGTCCGCAGCGTGCTTCAGCTTCAGCCCCGCGCCCTTGCTGCCCGTAAACCCCACAGCGCCGATGCGTGGATCGCTCACCAGGCGTGCGCCGTTCTCGTGGTTCAGCTTGTAAATCATCTGGACCGTCGCTGCCGGCAATCCCGCGGTCTTCAGCGCCCGTCCCGCGGCCTCTGCCATGCGCTGCGAGGTATACGCATGCAGCGGGTGCGCCTTCGCGATCACAGGATTCCCCGCCGCAATCGCCGCCGCAAAATCGCCGCCGCTCACTCCGTTGAAGGCGAACGGGAAATTGTTCGGCCCGAAGACCACCACCGGCCCGATCGGCGCGTAGCACGAGCGCAGGCCCTTCGCCTGATCGATGACCGGCCGCCGCCACGTCCCCTGCCGCGCAGCCGCCGCTGCCTGGCGCAGCTGATCCGTCGTCCGTGGCAGTTCCACGTCCTTCAGACGCGGAGAAGCCGGCAGCGCTGTCTCCTCATGCGCCGCCTGCACAATGGCCTCGGCGTCGGCCTCCAGTTCCTTCGCGTACGCCTCGAGAAACACAGCAATCTTCTCCGGCGGAGTTTTTTCCAGCGCATGCGCCGCTTCCACAGCGGCCGACAGCGCGCGGTCGCAGTCGCTCCACCGGCTCACCGGGAATTCCCGCCCCAGCTTTTCGCCCGTGGCCGGATTCTCCGGCTCGAAGACGCCCTCTGCGTCCGACTCGCACCACTTTCCGCCGATCCAAACCTTCGCCGTCGCTACTGCCGTCTGCATCGTTGTCTCCTCGTTTTTAGAGCGCCTTGCTATGCCACCGGATTCACCAGTTCGCCGATACCATCGATCCTGATCCGCACCGTATCGCCCTTCTCCAGCGTAAAGGAATCGGGCGGCACAATGCCCGTCCCGGTCAGCAGAAAGGTGCCGAAGGGAAAAGTCTGGTCACGATACAGGTAAATCGCCAGCTCCTCAAACGGCCGCTTAATCTGCGCCAACGAAGTTTCTCCGGAAAAGGCCGTGCTGCCTCCGCGCTGAATCTCAATGGAAATGCGCGTCTCCCGTGCCAGGGGTTCCTTCGAGATTAGAATCCCGGGTCCAAGAGCGCAACTCCGGTTGTAGACCTTCGCCTGCGGCAGATAGAGCGGGTTCTGTCCCTCGATATCGCGTGAGCTCATGTCATTCCCGATGGTGTATCCCACGATCTGGCCGCGCGGATCGATCAGCAGCGCCAACTCCGGCTCTGGGACTGACCACGTTGCGTCGCTGCGCAACCCCACCGTTCCCCCAGGTCCCACGACCTTGTGCGGCAGCGACTTGAAAAACAGCTCCGGCCGCTCCGCCGTGTACACGCGATCGTAAAAGTCGCCACCACCAGCGTCCTGCGACTCCGCCATACGCGCGGCCCGGCTGCGCAGATACGTCACACCGGCAGCCCAAACTTCCTGGCTCCCGATCGGCGCCAGCAGCTTCGTCGCATCGACGGCTCCGCCAGCCACGCCCTGCGTTTTCTGCGCGAGCCAGGCATGCAGGTCAGGCCGCACCATCAAATCGTCCAGCGTCTCTCCCATCGCAAACGTCTTGTTGCCTTCATGAAGGACCAGACCTTCTGCCGTTCGATACAGGATCACGTTGTCTCCTTCGCTTCTTCGCTTGCTAACACCTTCTCTCGGACTTCGCTACCCTTCAGCCGCGCCGTAATCGCATCCACGTCATAAATACAGCCGCCCCAGATGCCGCCGCTCGCCTCCACCATCGCCGCCCACAACCGCGTATCGTCGGGCAGCGCCGGATGCGGCCGCAGGTCGGATCGCGCCTCGCGCGCCGCCAGCCGCCTCCGTCCTTCCTCCGCAGCGAAGACCTCGCCATTCTCGCCTACCAGGTTCACCGTCGCCGTCAGCTTCTTGCGATCGATGCAGATCTCGATCATGTCCCCTTCGCGAATCTTCCCCACCGGCCCCCCGGCCAACGCTTCAGGCGAAATGTGTCCGATGCACGGGCCTGTCGAGACGCCGCTGAAGCGCCCATCGGTGATCAGCGCGACGTGCCGGCAATGCGGGAGCGCCTTCAGCGCCGCAGTGATTTGATAGATCTCCTGCATGCCGGCCCCGAGCGGCCCACAGCAGAGCAGAACCATCACATCGCCCGCATCGACCTGGCCCTTGCGGATCGCCTCAATCGCTGCGCTCTCCAGCGTAAAGACGCGCGCCGGCCCGCGATGGAAAAACACGCCATCTTCGCGAATCAGGCCCGGGTCGATTGCCGTGCTCTTCACCACCGACCCCTCGGGCGCCAGATTCCCCTTTGGGAAGCAGACCGTCGAAGTCAGCCCGCGCGAACGTGCCCGGTCCGGCGAACAGATCACTTCGTCGGCGTCGATCCCGTCGCGCTCGCGCAAATTCTCCTGGAGTGCTCGCCGGCGCTCGCTCTGTTCCCACCAGTCCAGGCACGCACCGAGCGTCACGCCAGCCGCCGTCAGCGCTTTGGTATTCAGCAATCCTGCAGCACGCAGATGCAGCATCACCTCCGGCACTCCGCCAGCCAGGAACACCTGCACCGTTGCGAATCCGCGCGGCCCGTTGGGCAATGCATCGACCAGGCGCGGCACCTCGCGATTCACGCGCATCCAGTCCGCCACTTCTGGGCGTTTGCGTCCCGCCGCATGCGCGATGGCCGGAACGTGCAGGAGCAGGTTCGTCGACCCGCCAAACGCCGCATAGACCACCATCGCATTCTCAAACGCAGCCTGCGTCAGAATGTCCTGAGTCCCCACGCCGATTTCCCGCAACCGCAGCAGCGCCGCCGCAGAGCGCTTCGCCGCATCGAGCCAAATCGCCTGTCCGGAGGGAGCGAGCGCCGTGTGCGGCAATGCCAGACCCAGCGCTTCACCGACCACCTGCGAGGTCGCCGCTGTCCCGAGGAACTGGCAGCCGCCACCGGGTGACGCACACGCGCGGCACCCCATCTCCGCGGCGTACTCCAGCGTGATCTGTCCCTGCGCAAAGCGTGCGCCGATGGTCTGTATCTTCCCCGCGTCCTCGCCGCTCTCAGGCAGCAGCGTCACGCCACCGGGGATCAATACCGCCGGCATCTCTCGCGACGAGGCCAGCGCCATCATCATTGCTGGTAGCCCTTTGTCGCACGTTGCTATGCCCAGCACGCCGGCGCGCGTGGGTAGCGACCGCATCAGGCGCCGCAGCACGATGGCCGCATCGTTGCGATACGGCAGAGAATCCAGCATGCCGGTCGTGCCCTGGGTGCGGCCGTCGCAAGGATCGGTACACGCTCCGGCAAAGGGCACCGCGTCCAGAGCCTTCAGGGCCCGCGCCGCCTCCGCTACCAGAAGCCCCACTTCCCAATGTCCGGAGTGAAACCCAAGCGCGATCGGCGTCCCATCCTCCGCGCGCAGCCCGCCGTGCGTGCTCAGGATCAGAACCTCCGGCCCGCCCATCCGCGCCGGATCCCAACCCATGCCCGCATTCATTGTCATCCCAAACAAATTTCCCGAAGGCTGCGTCAGCAGCATCTCGGGCGTAAGCGTGAGCGAACCTGCGGGCCCGCGCGCATGGGTCGCCACCGCACGCAGATCCAGGTCCTGTGACTCGAGCACCTCACCGACAGCAATCGACTTCATCACCACTCACTCACCTGGACCCCAACAGGCAATCTGCTGCCACAGCAATCCATACTGGCTACTGGCTGCGGGCTACTGGCTGCGGGCTGCGGACGGGCCGCCCCATGCCGAGCAACATCACCCCCGACAGAATAAGCGACAGCGACATCAGCAGAAACCCCGCCGCCGAGTTGCCCGTGTAGGTCTGCAGCACGCCGACGAAATACGTTCCGAAAAAACCACCCAGCGCGCCGACGCAATTGATCAGCGCCATCGTCTCTCCGGCGACATTGCGCGGCAGCAGCTCCGGCACCATCGCCCAGAATGGTCCGTACGGGGCGTACATACAGCAGGCTGCAACGATCAGGCACGCATATGCCGCCACAAACGAACGGTTCACAGTAAAGAACGATCCCGCCAGCGCCACGCCGCCCAGCATCAGCAGCGGCCACACGTACTTCCGCCGCTGACCGCTCCGGTCGGAGAAGTGCGAGACCGTCATCATCACCACCACCGCCACCAGGTACGGAAGCGCGGTCACCAGACCGGTCGTGCCCATCCCCGCTTTGGTCGCGTTGCGGATCACCACCGGCAGCCACAACACAAATCCGTAGATCCCCACACTCCAGAAGAAATAGTTGATGCACAGCCGGATCACTCTCGGCTCACGGAACGCCGGCCAGAAATTCTCGAACTTAGGCAGCTCCTGCTGCTCCTTCTCGAGAACTTCCTCCAGATCGGCTCGCGCTTCCGTACTGAGCCACAACGCCTGCTTCGGATGATCGCGCATCAGCACGACCCAAAAACCGCCCCACACCACCGCAACCGCGCCTTCAAGGATGAAGGCCAGTTGCCATCCCCACGCGTGGATCAGGAATCCGGTCGCCGCCGACATCCACAGCACCGTCACCGGATTGGCGAGCATCATCAGCGCATTCGCCCGCGATCGCTCCGTACGCGTGAACCAACGGGTCAGCACGATCAGCAGCGCCGGGAACACGAAGCTTTCCGCCACGCCCAGCAGCGTGCGATCCAGAGCCAGCATCCAGAAGCTCCGGATGACGCCGGTCAGCGCTGCAAATGCGCCCCATGCCACTAACGCCAGAAAGATGAGCAGCCGCGCACTGTGCCGTTGCACCAGGATGATCCCTGGCACCTGTGGCACACAGTACCCGAGAAAGAAAAGCGATCCCAGCAGAGACGATTGGTAGCCGCTGATGTGCAGCGTCTGCGCCAGCCCGGCCGCCGCGCCGAATCCGTAGTTGGCGCGGTCGAGATACGCGAGGCTGTAGGTGACGAAGACCGCCGGCAGGATGCGAGTCCATCGCTTCCGCAGATCGGTCTCGCTGAGATTCGTCGCATCCATCGGCAGGTTTGTCTTTTATACTCCGTCGCCTGCCTTCAGTCCTCGTCTCCTGCTTCCGGCATATCCGAAGGCGGCCTGGCCAGATTGATCCGCGCGTGGTGCGCAGCGGCCAACACCTTGTTCAGCTCCGGCAACTGCTTATCGCGGAACTCCTCCCAGGCCGGCACAACTTCTTTCGACTCACCCTGCACATGGGTTGCGGCCTGGGTGAGTGCTTCCGTCGGAGGATTATCCGACTGCTCCAGCTCGCCATACAGCTGCCCGACTTCCCCGTTCACTTCATCGATGCCCGGCCGATGCTGCGCGTGATCGCCATCGAGCACCAGCTTGAGCGCGTCTTTATACGGCTGCAGCTGCGATCCGAGCGACGCATTCTGCGGCGCGTTTATCTGCTCTGCCACGGCATGCGCCGCAAGATCGGCCTTCGCCACGGCGTCCAGCGCCTGCGCCATCGTCATCTGCGCCGTATGCAGCGCCTCCAGATCCGACGGTGAGGTGTGCACCCGCGGATCCATCTTCACCGCGATGGTTTGCGTCTCGCTGTGTCCGTCCACAGTCAGGCGCACGGTGTATTCGCCGGGCAACACCAGCGGTCCCTGCGGCGTCAGCGGCGTTCGGTACGGCACTGCCGAAATCGGATACCCATACCGCGTCGCAGTCGGCGTAGTCGACCGCAGATCCCACACCCAGCGGTGCATCCCGGCCGTCGCCGGCAGCGGTCCGTGCACCAGCGGCCAGTACGGCGGAATCAGGTTCTTCTTCATCTCCTCCGGCGTCGGCGTCACCGCATCCTTACTCGAATACTTCCGCAGAACAGAGCCGTCCGAGCCCAACAGTTCCAGAGTCACGTCCTGTGCCTGCGCCGGCAGATCGTAGTCGATCAGCGCCCCATCCGGCGGATTTTCACCGAGCGGCTCATCCGGAGGCACCGGTGTATCGGTGTACTCCATGCTCCGCACCCGCCACGCGTCGGCCGGTTTCAACAGCATCGGCATCTTCTCGCCCGTCTGCGCAGCCATCTCCCGCAGCGGCGCCACATCGTCGAGGATCCAGAACGACCGCCCATGCGTCGCAACCACCAGGTCATCGCCCTTCACCAGCACATCGCGCATCGACGTGGGCGGCAGGTTGTATTCGAGCGACCGCCAGTGTCCGCCATCGTCGAACGAAACCCACACCGCCTTCTCCGCCGCCGCATACAACAGCGCCGACTGCACAGGATCGGCCCGCACCGCATTCACGGGCACATCGTCCGGCAAGCCCGCGCTGATCGGCTGCCACGACTTGCCGCCATCGTGGGTACGGAATGCATACGGCTTCATGTCGTCGATGCGCATGCGGTTCACGGCCACATACGCCGTGTCGTCCTCGAACCGTGACGCGTCAATCTGCGCAATCTTGCTCCACGGCGTCAAACCCGGTGGCGTGATGTTCGACCAGTTCGCTCCGCCGTCCCGCGTGATCCACACCAGACCATCGTCGGTTCCGGCCCAGATCGTCCGCATATTTTTAAATGACGCCGCCACCGCATAGATCACCCCGCGGCGCTGGTTCTGCTGATCCGCAGGCAGCTCCGGCAGCGACGCCGGCTGCCCGCTCTTCTCCTGACTCAGATCCGGGCTGATCGTCTGCCACGTGTGTCCGTAGTCGGTCGTTTTGAACAGATGGTTCGCCGCGTAATACATCGTGTGCGGATCGACCGGCGAAAACAAAATCGGCTCCGTGCGGTCTGCGCGAAAATCTTTCTTCCGCATCGGAAGCGGCGTCACGTTCTGCACTTCGCCGGTGATGCTGTTGTAGCGGGACACCTCCGTCCGCCCGGCCCCATAGATAATCTCCGGGTGCAAAGGATCGGGCGCGGCATATCCGTACTCAATGATCCCCGCCGGATGCCACTCCCGGTAGCTGACGTATCCATCGTTGCCCCGCGATGCGGTGCACACTGATCCGCTCTCCTGCTGGCCCGCACACACCAGATACGGAAATGTATCCGTGGCTGCGACGTGATACAGCTGCGCCGTCGGCTGGTTGTACCAGCTGCCCCAGCTCTCCCCTCCGTTGACCGTGATTACTGCTCCCTGGTCGGCCACCAAAGCCAGAATCTGCGGGTCCCTCGGGTTGATCCACATATTTTGATAATCGTCGCCGCCCGGTGCACCCCGCAGGCTGATCCAGGTCTTCCCGCCATCGGTCGACTTACACGTAACAATGCTCGTTACATATACGGTGTCCGGATTTTTCGGATCCACCACTGGCACCGACAGGTCTCCACCCCCGATCTTCATCGCCGGCCGCGGATCGTCGGTGATCTTCACCCAGCTCTCGCCTGCGTCATCGGAACGATACACGCCCAGGCCGCGGCCCGATCCGTATCCGCCACCGCCCTCGGCCTTGAATTGCAGGGTCGCGTACAGGCGATTCGGATTGCTCTCCGACAACGCCACGTTGATCTGTTCAAGCCCATCGGGTAGTCCCTTGGTCAGTTGCTTCCAGGTGTTGCCACCGTCGGTTGACTTGAACAGACCGCCGCCCGTGCCCGAATACTGATTCGCGTCCTCCCACGGCCCCAGCGTGTCTTCCCACATCGCCGCATACACGATCCGCGGATTCTTCGGATCGAGCACCACATCCGATCCGCCAATCCGCTCGCCCTTGTCCAGCACCTTCTTCCACGTCTTGCCGCCATCGTCCGAGCGAAAAATCCCGCGGTCCTCATTCGGCCCATACGGATGCCCCAGCACCGCCGCAAACAGCCGATTCGGATTCCCCGGATCGACCGCAATTGCCGGAATCTGCTCGCCGCCGCGCAGTCCGAGATGGGTCCAGGTCTTTCCCGCATCCTCCGAGCGATAGATTCCGTCACCTATGGACAGATCCGGACGATGCAGCCCTTCGCCGCTCGCTACGTAGACAATATTGTCATTCGATGGTGCCACGGCGATGGCACCCACGGACTGCGTGTCCTCGTGATCGAAGATCGGCGTCCACGTGCGCCCGTAGTCGGTCGACTTCCATACGCCGCCGTTTACCTGGCCGATGTAGAAGACGTTCGGCTGATCCGGCACACCCGCCACCGCGCGCGTTCTGCCGCCCCGGAACGGCCCGATCATGCGCCAGTGCATGTCCGGCATCGTCGGGGTAGATTGCGCAATCAGCGGGGAAACGGGCAAAAGCAGGAAGGCGGCGGCAAGGGACAGGGCGAAGCGCTTTCTCATGACGGTTCCTCTGGTGCCGCTCACATTCGCGGCATTTTGGTCAGCCGTCATTGTAACGGCGCAAAGGCGAAATGCGGCCGTTGCCGGTTCGTTCGGCCACGAAAGAAATCGGCGGCCCTGCGTAGACGCTGCTGTTGTCCGATTAGAATGTCGCCCGAATACCGAGCTGGGCAGCGAACGGAATGCCAACCGTTGTGCCGGGGCCAAAGAAATCTCCCAGCGCGCCCTCAGGTTTCTCGAGTTGCTTCAGGCTGGTGATGGGTTCGGTCTGCGAGCAGTCGGAGTTGGTGCATAACTGGGTGACATTGGTGATGCCGTTCTGATCGGGCTGCATCTCGTCTGCGGGAATGGGAAGCTGTGCGACGTTGACGGCGAAGTTCGCGCCCGGGTTATTGCGGTTGAACAGATTAAAGAACTCGGCGAACGGGTCGATCTGAACCCGGTCGCCGATGCTGAACGGCCGCGCGACGCGAAGATCGGTCTGCAGGTACGGCGTTCCGCGGAACTCGTCGAGGCTGGTGTAGACACCGTTCACCCAGATGCGTGCGGTGTTGTCGGCGTTCGTGATGGTGATGGGGCGAGCGCTTTCGAGCTGAGAGACGCCGCTCACCTCGAAGCCTCCGGCAACATGGAGAGTGCCGGCGAACACAAAACGGTGGCGGACGTCCTCGCCGGAAGGGCCGTAGTCGCCGGGTCCGAAGGCATCCAGTTGTCCTGCCTGCGGCCCGCTTTGCAACGTGCAAACGCCGTCGACATAATCGAACAGTTCGCCCAGCAGGCAGCCCCAGGTCTGCGCTTTTGAGAGTGTGTAGTCGGCCACCAGGCTAAAGGAGCGCATGTTGCCCTGCGCGTGCACCATCAGCGCGTTGTAACTGGAACGGTTGTCGGATTGAAACACATTGACGTTGGGCACGACGTTGGCCTGGTCACTGGCGTAGTCGGGGTCCGACGAGGGGATAAGCGGGGTGAAGACATTCGCGGCGCCCGCGTAGGGGAAGGCGCGGTAGCCGTGGTTGCCCTGCTCGTGAACGTAGTCGGCGCTGGCCAGCCACCGCTCATTGAAAGCGTGCTCCGCGCCACCGGTAATGTGAATCGCATAGGGCGTCTTGTAGCCGGACCCGATGAGGTTGCCGGTGGCGCCGGCGCCGCCCTCGAGGCACCCCGCACCGGCGAGTGCGTAGGTACCGGGACCGCCGGTGAGCGTGCAGCTTCCGGTCACCGCATTGCTGTTGTTGACTCCCTGCAACGCGGTGGCCCATCCGTTCTGCGCGAGGTCGTCGTAATAAAGACCGAACCCGGCGCGGAATACGGTGTTTTTGCTGCCCGTCGGCGACCACACCAGGCCAAGGCGCGGGGCGATCTGCCTGCGGTAGTCGTGCGGCACAGCCGGCACGATTGGAATCTGGAGCGCCCGCAGCGTGACGTAAGCGTTGTTCTGGAGCTGGGTGCGGCCTGATCCCTCGAAGAGTCCGAAGCTGGTCTGGTAGCGCAGACCGTAGTTCAACGTGAAGCGATGGGTCACGCGCCAGGAATCTTCCCCGTAGAGCGCGAGCCGCTGCACATTCTGCGAGAAGCTGCCGTCGCTCGCCGGCATGTAAGTGCAGGTGATACCGGAGTCCGCGCTGGGCGCCGGGTTGCACTGCGCCGATGCCGCCACATCATAGAAGGCCAGCGGCGACGTGATCCCCCCGCAGTCCGCACCCGGCTGGCCGATGTAGCAGTCCGGGTTGGACGGATACTGGACGAACTGCTCGGCCGTGGACGCGAATGCGCCGCCGAGCAACGGTTCGTGGATGAAGTCCACGCCGAACCTGACCGCGTGGCTGCCCACTGCATGGCTCAGGTCGTAACGTGCCTGGTACTTATCCTGATTGCGCAGGTCCGGGAAAAGCGTAATGGGAGTAGCAAACTGGTTGTCGCCGAAGGTCTCGAACCCGGAGATAGTAAGCGCGGTCGAACTGAATGGGAAAGCCAGCGCGAAGCCCAGGTCCGAGTTCCGCGTCTGCGTGAGGTGAAGCAGACTCGCCCCGAGAACGAGATTGCCGAACCAGGTGGGGCTGAAAGCATATGAGTCGCTCAGGACCGCGTTCCAGTAGTTGTTATGCGTCAGCAGTCCTGTGGAGGGAAGCGTGCCTTGCTCGACGAGCGCGTTGTGCGTCAGGTACGAGTCTTCCGAGGTGCGGAGAAACCACTGCGACTTGTCCGACTGCGCCCAGTCGAAACGTACCGAGCCGAGATAGTCGCGGAAAGGAATGGGAACGGTGCCGGGTGTGGCGATGGAGGAAACGCCCGGGATCAGACCCTGAGAGGCAATCTGGCTCAGCGCGTTGAACTGCTCCATGCTGGCCGCGCTATAGGCGACGCTGGCGTTCTCGTCGACATTCTCGAACGAGCTGAAAAACCAGACCTTGTTTCTGGCGATGGGACCGCCGAGCGTGCCAACGTAGTTCTGGCGCGAGAAGGGCTGTTTGGGGTTGTGAACGCAGGTTCCGCCAGTGCAGGTCTCAGCAGGATTCTCGATGGGGAAGCGGGCGTTCAGCGCCGCAGCGCGCTCGTAAAAGGCGGCGTCGCCGTGCCAGTCATTGGCGCCGCGCCTGGTAGTGATCACCACCGAGCCGGCGGTGGTCCAGCCCGTGTCCGCATCCTCGTTCGAGGTCCGGACCGCGAACTCCTGAATGCCGTCCGGGGAGAAGTTTTGCAGGAAGCCGCCAATCCAGTCGTCGGAGTTGTCCGCGCCGTCGACAGAAAGCTCGTTGTTCAGGCCTGAGCTGCCGCCCGTTGAAACTGCGGTGATACGCGCCTTGGTTGGATCGGAGGGTTCGACCGGCTCCGTACCCGGCACCAGATAGGCAATGTTGGCGAAGCTGCGCGCGGGAAGCGGCAGCGTTTCGAGGTCCTTGCTGCCGACAACGCCGCCGGGGACCGCGCTTGCCGTGTTCACGGTTTCCTGAGTGATGGAAGAAGGACTGCCATGGACGTTCACGGTCTCGCGGCCACCCTGCGGATTCAGCGTGACCTTGATGTCCCGGACGGTGCTGACCGCGACCTCTACATTCGTCGTGGCTTGCGCAAAGCCCCTCGCGCTCACCTCAACCTGATAAGAGCCGGGGAGGAGGCCGTCAATGCGGAATTCCCCCTGGCCATTGGTCATGGCAACGCGGCTCAACGAGGAACCGGCAGCACGCAGCTCAACCCGAGCCCCGGCCACGCGCGCTGCCGTGGCGTCGTGAACCTCTCCACGGAGCGCGGCGTCCGGATTCTGACCAATCAAGATCGCGGGGCCGGAAATGAACAGCAAGAACCCGAGGCAATACTTGTGCATATCTACCCAAAAACGGAGATTGAGGAACGGGGAAAAGTCTCGCCTCTTCAGAACTACGGCATTCTCTCGCCTACTACCAGAGGTAGTAGATCGAGCCCGTCGCGCTTCGGGCATTTCGGTCTATCATCGAATTCACACCCGGCACAGCACCGCATGACAGGATCCAAATCGTCAGTTCAAAAAGGTGCCTCCCTTCAGCCTCTCGGGATCCTCGGTCACCGCGAGCGCGAAGTGCTTTCTGTCCTGCGCCGGCTCGACTGCGCCACGGTGCAGCAGGTCGCCGAACAACTCGACACCGGCCTCGCTTACACCACCGTCATGACCACGCTCGATCGCCTGTTCCGCAAGGGCCTGCTCGCACGACGCAAACAGAACCGCGCCTTCCTCTACTCGCTCGCACTTTCCGCCCGCGACCTCGAAGAACATCGGGCCGCAAATCTCATCCATCGCTTCTTTTCCGAGTCCGACGCCGGGCCCGAGATCCTCGTTTCCTGCCTCGTCGACGCCGTCCACCACTACGACACCGGCCTCCTCGATCGGCTCGAGTCCAGCATCCGCACCGCGCGCGCCCACGCAGATCCAACCTCTTCCGCGGGCTCTGACCAAACGAAGGAGGGCCAAAGATGACCCTCTCCTGGACGCTGCGCCTGCTCTGCATCCTCACCATCGTCTTCGGCCTCGTCCTCGCGAGTTCGCAGATCGCCCTGGCCCTTGCCCATCGCTGGATTCTCCGCCACCTCGACAACGCCACAGCGCGCTCGCGCGAGCGCCTCCTCTATCTGCTCCAGATCGGCCCCGCGCTCTTTGCCGCTTTCGTGGCCGGAGCCGTCTGCCTCCCCGCGTACGTGCACGGCGAAACGAATCTTGAGTCCGAAAACGTCAGCAGACTGTGCCTGCTCGTCGCCGGCCTTGTGGCCTTGTGGTTCCTTTTCGGCCTGCTCCGCGGCTTGCGCATCACCCTCCGCACCCTTCGCTTCGTCCACGCCTGCCGCCGCTCAGGCCCGATTGTCCCCAACGGCTATAACATCCCGGTCCTCACTCTGCCGGATCCCGCTCCGCCCGTTCGCCTCATCGGCTTCTTCCGCCCGCTGATCGTCGTCTCATCCAGCTTCAAAACTGTAAAGCCGGGTGCATTCGACCTTGCGCTCGCCCACGAACGCTCCCACGCAACTCACTTTGACAACTGGAAGCTCCTCACGCTGAGTTACCTTCCTCGCCTCGACCGCATGCTCCCGGGTGGCGATCCCTGGAGCCAGCCCTGGCAACAAGCCGCCGACTGGGCAGCCGACGACGATGCCGTTCAGGGCGACGCTGCTCGTTCCCTCCTGCTCGCCGAAGCTCTCGTGACCGCTGCCCGTGCAGCGGCCCATACGGTCTCCGCTTCGCACACCTGCCTCTGCACTGCCCTCACGGCCGCCGATACCGGACTCGCGATTCGCATCGACCGCCTGATCCGTCTGCGACCCAATGCCCGCCCCTCTGGCTCCTCCCCGCTGATCGCGCTCGCCGCCCTTGCGCTGCTGGGTGCAGCCGCCGCTTTTACGCTGTTCCCCTGGATCTACGCGCTCTCCGAGCGCCTCCTCCACCTCTGACGCGCACGGCCCGAGTTGCGCAATCCCCCTCCCCGCCCTCACAATTTTAGTCACCGATGAACATTTTCCGCGCGCGCACTCTGAGCTGCACCGCTCTTCTGCTTGCTGTGTCTCTGCCCCTTGCTGCCCAAACCGTCTCCCCGCAATTCTTCAGCGGGCTCCACTGGCGTCTTGTCGGACCCTTCCGCGCCGGCCGCGTTGTCGCCGTCAGCGGCGTCCCCGGCAGCGCCACCACGTACTACTTCGGCGGCGTCGACGGCGGCGTCTGGAAGACCACCGACGCCGGCACCGTGTGGGAGCCCATCTTCGATCACGAGCCCGTCGCCTCCATCGGCTCCGTCGCCGTCGCGCCCTCCGATCCCAACGTGATCTACGCAGGCACTGGCGAGTCCGACATCCGCTCCGATCTCGCCTCCGGCAACGGCGTCTACCGCTCCGACGATGCCGGCAAAACCTGGACCCACGCAGGCCTCGACGACACGCGCCAGATCTCTCGCATCCTCGTCTCGCCCAACGATCCGCGCACGGTCTATGTCGCCGCCCTCGGCCACGCCTACGGACCCAGCCCCGAGCGCGGCATCTACAAATCCACCGACGCTGGCGAGCACTGGACCCGCATCCTCGACAAGGATCCTGACGTCGGCATCGCCGACCTGGCCATCGCCGTCGGCAACCCGAACATCCTCTTCGCCACCACCTGGAACGCCCACCGCCCGCCGTGGTCCACCTACGCGCCTCTCGAAGGTCCCGGCAACGCGCTCTACCGCTCCACCGACGCCGGCGCCACATGGACTGAAATCTCGGGTCATGGCCTGCCCACCGAAACCTGGGGTCGCACCGGTATCGCCGTCTCGGCCGACGGCCGCCGCGTCTACGTCACCATCGACGCCAAAGGCCACGCGGGTCTTTACCGCTCCGACGACAGCGGCGACTCCTGGACCCTCGCCAACTCCGACCCGCGCCTCACCTCGCGCGCCTGGTACTTCAACTCCATCACCATCGATCCCGAGAATCCCGACACCCTCTATATGCCCAACGTCGCCCTCTACCGTACCGACGACGGCGGCAAGACCATCCACATCGTCCGCGGCGCGCCTGGCGGCGACGACTACCACCAGGTCTGGGTCGATCCCAAAGACTCCAGCCACCTCGTCCTCGGCGTCGATCAGGGCACCAGCGTCTCGCTCGATCGCGGCCGCACCTGGACCACCTGGTTCAACCAGCCCACCGCGCAGCTCTACCACGTCACCACCGACCACAAATTTCCTTACACCATCTACGGCGCGCAGCAGGACTCCGGCGCCATCGCCGTCCACTCCCGCTCCGACCACGGCCACATCGACACCCGCGACTGGTTCCTGCCCGGCGGCAGCGAGAGCGGCTACATCGCCATCGATCCCAAAGACGAGAACTTCGTCTACCTCTCCGGAACGTACGGCAGCGTCGCGCGCCTCGACCTCCGCACCTCGTTCAGCCAGAACATCGCGCCCTGGCCTCTCGGCGGCTTCGACACCGAAATCAACAAGCGCCGCTATCGCGATCCCTGGACACCGGTCCTTGTGTTCTCGCCAGCGGACAAGAACTCGCTCTATCTCGGCACGCAGTACGTCATGAAGACCACCGATGGCGGCCTCCACTGGGCTGAGATTTCTCCCGACCTCACCGGCGCCATAAAGGACGCGTCTACCGACGGCCCCACTACGCCCGACAACGCGATGCAGCGCGGCTACGGTGTTGTCTACACCATCGCGCCGTCACCCCTGCGCGCCGACCTCATCTGGGCCGGCAGCGACACCGGCCGCATTCACGTCACAAAAGACGGCGGCAAAACCTGGGACGATGTCACGCCCCCCGATCTCTCCCCCTGGTCCAAAATTTCGCTCATCGAGGCCTCGCATTTCGATCTCGCCACCGCCTGGGCCGCTGTCGATCGCCACCGCCTCGACGACCAGGCCCCTTACCTCTACATCACCCATGACTACGGAAAAACCTGGAAGCTCTCCGTCGACGGCATCGCCCCGCATCACTTCGTCAACGCCGTTCGCGAAGACCCGCAGCAGCGCAACCTGCTCTATGCCGGAACCGAATTCGGCATCTACGTCTCCTTCGACGACGGCCAGCACTGGCAGCCACTCCAACTCAACCTGCCCGTGACGTCGATCCGCGACATTTGTATCCACGACAGTGACTTAATCGTCGCCACCCATGGCCGCTCCTTCTGGGTCCTCGACGACATCGCTCCGCTGCGCCAGGCCGCGGCCGCCGCCGAGCACAATTCAACCGCCTTCCTCTACACGCCGCCCACCATCGTCCGCGTCGATAACGACGGCTTTCTCGGCTCGCCGCTGCCGCCCGAAGAGCCTCAGGCCGACAATCCTCCCAATGGGGCTATCGTCGACTACTACCTCGCGGACAATGCCGCCAAAGTCACGCTGCAGATTCTCGACGCCCAGGGCAAAGTCCTTCGCCACTTCTCCAGCGCCGACAAGCAGCCCAAGCGTCCGCCCATGCCCATCGCGGACCGCTGGTTTCCCAAGCCGCAGGAACTCGGCACCACTCCCGGCGAGCACCGCTTCGTCTGGGATCTCGCCGCTGGAGCCGCCAGCGCCGCTCCCGACGATGACGACGAAGACGCAGCACCCGGCGGCCCCAAAGTCCCACCTGGCAACTACACGCTGCGCCTCATCGTCGATGGAACGCCCCTCGATCGTCCTCTCCGTGTCGTCATGGATCCCCGCTGCCCCGCAACTCCCGCAGTCCTCGCGCAGCAGTACGCCCTCGCCGAGTCGATCTACGCGCAAGTCCTGCAAAGTCGCAAAGCCATGGCGGAACTGGAAAGCGTCGACAGCCAGCTGAAGAAACTCACGGCCGCGTCCGACACACCCGATGCCGTGAAGAGCGCCGTCCAAACCGCCGAGGCAAAGATCAACGCCATCCGCAGCGGCGGCCATTCCGAGTCCGCACCCGGCCTCGCGGAAGCCGCCTCCGGTCTCGGCAGCGTGCTTCGCGTTGTTGAAAGCGGCGACCGCGAAGCCCCTGCCTCGGCCCTCCAAATCTTCACGCAGATGAAGAAAGCTTCAGCGGACGCCATCGCTGCCTGGCAGCATTTCAAAACCGCTGACCTGCCCACGCTCAACAACGCGCTCACCGCTGCACACCATGAGCCCATCCACATCGCCGCCATCGAGGAAGAGGTCGACTACGCCATGACGCGCTGAGGTTCTTCGATCGACCCGGGATTCGACCTGCTGGCCTTCTCCGCGTTCTCTGGGTTCAGGCTTTTTCTGATCGCTGAACGCTGACAACTGAACGCTGCCTTACTTCACATCCGCCGACCGATCGCCCTCGTACTGCATGATGTGGTAGTACGCCTCCCACCCGTTCCAGACGATCGGCGGCGGCAAGTGCGACTCCGGATCCTTCAAAAATCCAGCGTAATCCTCGAGCACCTGCTGCGTCCGATACACACCCGTCAGCCAGTCGCCCCGATACCAGTTCTTCCACTTGCCGTACTCCGCCGCCGCCTGGGCCTTGCGCACCTCGCCCACCGCGGTCAGCGCATCCGCGGCCTCCTGCTGCGCTCCCGTCATGTCGCCCTTCTGCGCATCCTCGATCGACTTCGAAATATCCTCCAGCATCCGGTTGCTATCGCGCTGAATTGTAACCATCGTCAGCACAGATGACTGATAGAACTCTCGCCGCGACGCCGGAACCAGAGCCTCGGCCGCTACGGCTTTCTTCCAGACCGCGTCCCAGCGTGGCTGCGCGTCGCCACACTGCTGGATCTCTCGCGGCGCCGCTGTCGTCAGCCATTCCCTTCCGCCAAAGCCTGGCCGCCCAAACCCGTCGCCGATCAGCCGCGGAATCGTCCACTTCGGTGACTGCCCGGGAATCGCATACAGCGGCGCATCGATCATGTACGTCTGCAGCATCTGCCGCCCTTCGGTGTGATACAGTTGGTCGCCATACTCACGCGACGGATCACCCTGATTTCGTGTCTCCAGCCGCGCCGGTGCCGCGAAGTAGTCCTTATACATATCCGCAATCGCGCCGGCCGCCTTCTCCCCAAACTCCTCCGCCGCGTAGTGCCGATAGAAATCCGCCGGTTCCCCCTTCACGCCCGGCAACTTCCCCAGCCACACGTAATCCATCACCGCGCGAATCGTCAGCGAGTAAGGACGAATGTCGCTCGTGTTCACCAGAAAATACTGCGTCGCCCCAGCCTTCTCATACCGTCCCAGCTCATCCGAAATACGCTCGATCGGCACCATCTCTGTCAGCTGATTCGTGCGATTGTTCATCATTGCAACGTGATAATAGGTTCCCTGGCCGGCCTTCACCTCGCCTTTGTCCTGGATGTACCCGTAGCCATCATCGGCCCACACCGTCGTCACCTCCGGCAGAATCTTCAGGTATCCCTCCTGCGCGAGACGCGCCCCCTCCTGCCACAGGTCGGTAACGAACTTCGCGTCCGGATGCACGGCCCGCACGATCTTCATCTGTTCCTCAATCGCGTCGCTGATCCGTTTCCCCAACAGTTTGTCGTCGCCCTGGACGCTCGGATCCATCGATGCATAGCTCGTATCCGAGAGCCCACGCAAACCCACATCCCATAGCATCTCGATGTTCGGCGGATACTCCGCCACCGCGTCCTTCCACGCCCGCTCAATGATCTCCGGATGCGTCGAGAAGTTGTACGGCACATCCTTCGGCCATCGCGCCACGTTCAGTCCCAGCGGGATCGCATGATGCTGCGTGACGATCAGCCCGCGCTCCGCCGCCTCCTTGATCTGTGGATCATCGGGGAAAATCCACGTTCCCGGCACCACCATGTTCCCCTTTAGCCGCAGAATCGTCTCGTACACTTTGTCCCACGCCGCCAGCGAAATTCCTGCATGATCCTTCGCGCCCGGCGCCCAGCCCGTCAGCAAATCCTCGTCATTAATAAAGAAGCCGCGATATTTGAATACCGGCGCCGGATAGGCGTGGCTCAGCCCTGCCGGCAGTTCGACCCGCACCCGCCGCTCCGGCTCGTGATCCGTCCAGTAGTACTGCGGATCGACGCCGAGATACTCCTGCGAGAACTGGTAGATCGCATAGATTGTCCCGCGCATGTCCGCCCCCGCCAGCACAACGGTCTTCCCCTTCACCGCGATCGAAAAAGACTCAGTGTCGGTTACGTTTTCCTGACGCCTCCCCCCCGGCAGCTTCTGCGCCTCGCCGATGAGCACCGTAGCCCCAGTCCCGCCGGCTTGTTCCGTGATCTTCGGCTTCGTCCCAAACACCTTCCCGAAGTCTGAGGCGAGATCTTCCGCGGCGCGATGCACCGGTCCTGGCTCATCGGCGCTCACCACAATCGTCAGCCGCGCATCCAGCGCGAGCCCGTCTCCGGCCGTTTCCGCCTGCGCACGCACTCCGGCTGCTCCCAACACCCCCAACATGACCGCCGCGCCAATCACGGCTCTGCCCCGAAGGCCCTCAGCGAACTTCATTTCGCGCATCCCTCTGCCTCCCAACTGTTCTGTCCCGCATGCTGGACGATTTAGTACGCGGCCCACACTTTATCGGTCAGCACTGTCCGTGTCAACGAACCGTCCTTCACCTGCTGTGCTTCTTCCTGTCTGGAATTGCGACTCCTGCTACGTCGTCGCGTCCCTCGATTTCATTGTTGTTCTCGCGAATCATTTCCACACTTCGCCCGTGCAACTCGCGGGAGATAATATCTGTAGTTCTCCTTCAGGCAGACAACTGGAAATGACAGATCCCCTCCGCATCGGCATCGTCGGCGCAGGCTTCGCCGCTCGCTTCCACGCTCTCAACCTCCGCCGCGTCCATACCATCCCGGTTCAGATCGCCGGCGTCACCTCGCGATCTCCCGCAAGCCGCGAAGCCTTCGCCCGCGAGACCTCCGTCCCGGCTTTCGACTCCTTCGAAGCCTTGTGCGACGCCTCTGATGTCATCGATCTCTGCAGTCCTCCGTCAACCCATGAGCAGCTCGCTGTCGATGCGCTCCGCCGCGGCAAACACCTCATCATCGAAAAGCCGTTCACCGGCTACTTCGGCCCCGGAACGGATTCCTTTCACGGCAACATCTCACCCAAAGATCCGATGCTGGAGCACGCCATCGCCAGTTGCAGACGCATCGTTGAAGCCGCCCAGGCGGCCGGCAAGACCATCTGCTATGCCGAAAACTGGATCTACGCCCCCGCCATCCAAAAAGAAGCAGAGATTGTTACAAAATCGGGCGCGCAGATCCTCTGGATCCTCGGCAACCAGTCCCACTCCGGATCACACTCCCGCTATTACGGCATCTGGCGCCACTCCGGCGGCGGTTCGCTGGTCGGCAAAGGCTGCCATCCCCTCAGCGCTGCGCTCTTCCTCAAGCGTGCGGAAGGCGCCGCCCGCGAAGGCAAGCCCATCCGCCCCGCTACCGTCAGCGCGCGTACCCACGAGATCACCAAACTTCGCGATTATCGCGACGAGGGCTTTCTCCGCACCGCCTACCAGGACATCGAGGACTACGGCCAGATGCACATCGTTTTCACCGACGGGTCGGTCGCGGATATCTTCGCCTCAGAACTCGTCCTCGGCGGCGTCTCCAACTGGCTCGAAGTCATGGCCAACAACCATCGCACGCAATGCCAGCTGAATCCCATCGACGCGCTCACCACCTTCAACCCCGCGCCGGATGGATTCCGCGACATCTATCTCACCGAGAAGATCGAAACCAAACTCGGCTGGAGCCACCCGGCGCCGGATGAAGCATGGCAACACGGCTACCCGCAGGAGTTTCAGGATTTCGTCGAGAGCATCGCCGCCGGTCGCGAACCCCAGGCCAACGCTGAGCTCGCGCGCGACACCATAGCCACCATCTACGCGGCGTATGTCTCCGCCGAACGCGCCGGCGCGGAGATTCAGATTCCGAATTAGCCTGCCTTGAGCATTATCGGAACGCCGAACGCAGAATGCCGAACGCATTCCTGAACGCTGACAACTGAATGCTGAACGCTCTCTTCACCGCTGCCGCGCCAGCACCAGCGTCACATCATCCGGCTGCTCCTGATCGCCAATCCAGCTCTTCAGCGTCTGGATCACCTGCTCGGAGATCGCCTCAAGGCTCAAATGCCGATGCCGCCGCACCACCTCGAGCAGTCGTGATTCGCCGAATTCGCCGAAGTCGTTCTCGGGCTCCGTCACGCCGTCGCTGTAAGCAATCAGAATGTCGCCCACGCCCAGGTGCACGGTGCCCTGCTCCCACTCCAGTTCGTCGAGCAGCCCCACCACTGACCCGCCCCGATCCAGACGCGTGACCGTGTCATCGGCGCGCAGCAACAGCGGCGGCAGGTGCCCGCCATTCGAATAGACCAGCCGCCGGCTCAGTCCGTCGTAGTGCGCCAGAAACAGCGTTGCGTACTTCTCCGGCTGCGTGCTGCGGTATAAATGCCGGTTCAGCAGCGAGAGAATTCTGGCGGGCTCCTCGAACAGCTCGGCGCACTCCGCTTCCTGCTGCCCTGCGCGGCGTGTCCGCGGATTCGCCAGCGCCATCGCTCGTTCCGTCACCAGCTCCTCGCCTGCAAATCGATACGCCCGAACCGCCGAGTGCAGCGTCGCCATTAACAGCGCTGCGGAAATCCCCTTGCCGCTGATATCGCCCAGCGCGACACCCAGGCCGGTATTTCCGAACAACAGAAAATCGTAGTAGTCGCCGCTCACCGTGCGCGCCGGCAGGCAAACACCATGCAGTTCCAGCATGGGCAACGCAATCCGTCCGCGCGGGAACAGATTCGCCTGCACCTCCTGCGCAATCGACAGCTCATTCTGCATGCGCTGCTTCTCGCGCTGCTCCACCAGCAGCCGCGCCAGCGACGCCGCCATGTCGTTGAACGACCGGCTCAGCGCCCCCAGCTGATCGCGGCGCTCCACCTTGATCCGGTGTTCGAGGTTCCCGCCATCGATCGCCAAAGTCGCCTCGTACAGGTCGTGTACCGACTTCGTGATCGTCTGATTGAGCCGCACCGCAGCCAGAAACGCCAGCAGCTCCAGCACCCCGAACGCGATTGCAATCCCGATCAGCACCTCGCGAATGACATCGCCGACATTCAGCGAGGTGATAAAGAGCCGCCGGTACAGCAGCGACGGCCGTGACGTCACGTCCGTGTACGCATCGCTCGTGTGTCCCGTCGCCCAGTCGTAGATCGTCAGCGGAGCCAGAAAACCCACCGGCACATCGTAGAAGTGCATCGGCGCCGGCAACGTCCCGGCCACAATCGCACGCTTGCGCGCCTGGGTCACGTCCTCGCCGTTGATCTCGACATGCGCCGGTATCTGACCCGGCCGCGCAGCCTTGTATTCGAAACCACCCTTCTGTTGCCCCTGAGAACTCTGCTGCAGCTCCGCAAAGCTCACTCCGGGATAGATCGATACGGTCCCCAGTCCCAGCGCAATCGCCTCCACATTCTCCTTTTCAAGGGGAACGCTGGTGATCACCACCGTCCGGTGTCCGTTCATGTCCTGCTCATCGGCGGCGCGCAGCCACAATTGCCCGCGATCGAACGTGAGATTGCTGAAGTTGCCGTGAAACCAGGCCGGCACCACCGGCGGGTCGCTCGAATTCCACTCAGCCGGCGTCAGCGGTACCCGCTTGCCATCGAGATACACAGCGACAACCATTCCGGTGTATTCGCGCTGCGACGGACGGGTCGCTTCCGGCGGTACCTCCACCGTGCGCAGCCGCGGATTCTGATCGAACACATGCACCATGTGCACGCTCAGGCTGCGATTCATCGACGCGATGCGGTCCAGTTCATCATGAACCACGCTCGTCGCCGCGAAAATCGCGAACTGCCCGGCAAAGACATACAGCAGGATCAGCGCCAGGGTCACAAACAGCACCACCGGCGTCAACCCCATCAGCAGATACGTCACGATCAGCCGGTTGCGCACCTTCCACAACAGCCGCAGGAAGATGAACCGCCACAGCAGCGGAACGCAGATGATCAGCAGCAGGAAGAAGTCCAGCGTCGCCAGATCGCTGAAGAACTTGCCCACCGTTCCCGGCAACCATCCGGGCAGGGAAAGCGCCAGATAGCCGACAAACAGCCAAAAGGCTCCGCGATGCACAAAGCCAACCGGCGGATCGCGGCGCACCAGGCGAAACACCGCAACCTCAAATCTGCGCAGCTGCCTTCCCATTGTGGCCAGTCTAGAGCATTTCTGCAGGGCAGGCTCGCTGCGTTTTCTTCATGCTCCCCGTCGGCCGAAAGCGTTTTTACCAGAGTTCAACGGCATGAGATGCCGGTTGGCCATCCCCCGTGCGTCACGAACGGAACGTTACTGCCGATGATTCTCCTGAGTGATCCTTTTTTGTGATTGTCTTTGCCCTCTGTTTCCGTCATCGTGTACGGAACCCATGCGCCTGCAAGCCTCATCCCGAGCTCGTTGGCCCGTCCGGCGTTCGCTTTGCGCGGCGCTGATGCTCGCAGCCGCGCTACCAGCCCTCGCTCAGACCGCTCCGCCGGCGTCCCCCGCCTCGTCTGCTCCACTGGCTGAGCCGAACCTGGCTCAAGCGCCGCTCACGGCGGAAGTCGAGCAAACCCCGCCCGAGCCCGAATCGGTTCCCGCCTCCATCCGTCCCCTGGTCGACTTTCAATCCTCCGACATCAAGTTCAGCCTCGGCGATCTCATGGACCTGCTCCGCGACCGCCGCCATGAAGGCTGGGTTCTCGTTGCGTATCCCGACCCCAAAACCAGCCGGCCTCTCATCGGAGCCGGCTTCAGCCTCGATCTTCCCGAGCGCGAGCATCCGCAGACCGACCCGCTCAACTCGCACGCCTTCGTCGAGCCGTCCTCGGCGCAGCTGTGGCAGGCCGCCGGCCTCCACCCCGCTCTTCTCCAGCAGGTTCTCGATCAGTTCGACGACAATCTGGCCGCCTGGCGCAACGAGCGACACTACCGCCGCAGGATCTCGTCTCTCGATCCGCAGATCACCGACGACCAGGCCGCCGCCCTGCTTCGCATCGCTGCCATCCAGGCCATCGTCAACGCGCGCGCCTGGTGCCGCGACTTCGACCAGCTCACCGGACCCCAGCAGATGGCCGTCAGCCAGCTCGTCTATCAGATGGGCGTGAACCTCGGCGAGTTCTCCACCTTCCTGTCGCTGATGAACCACGAGCCCGTGCGGGCGTCAGCCCTGGCCGATCCTGCCGCCCTGCCACCGGCGGAAACTTCCGCCGCAGACGTCGAGTACTGGCGCGATGTGCAGCAATCGCTGATGCAGAGCCAGTGGGCACGCCTTTATCGCATCCGCGCCACTTCCGTCATCGCGTTGCTCGACCCGCGCTACGTCGACGATCCCGCCGCGTCGGAGGCACGCATCGCTGCCGTACTGCGTCCGGTCCGCCACCACCGTCGCGGACGCCCCACCCTCCGCACTGCCTCCTACCATCGCCGCTCCGGCCGTACCCTCGCCAGGAAATCATCGGGGAGTCGGGCAAAACGTAAGGCCTGAGAAGCCTCCCTACTGCCGATCCAGCGTCACCTTCACGAACGCCCCATCCGGCAACTCACCCTCAATCAGGTGCACCACTCCGCCCTTGACGTAGCCCTTTGCCGACTGCGGCGCCGTCTTTTGCGCAGCGGTCCCAGGCCCGCCCGGACGGCCAGTCCCGCCCGAAACAGTGCCCGCACGCCCCGTCCCCCGATCCATCGCCAGATTCGCCAACCGGTCCGCCTTCTGGTTCTTCCCGCGCAGCACGTGCTCGATCCGGAAACCCTCCAGCTGCGCCACCCGCCGCTTTGCCTCCTCGTAGAGCGGCCGCAGATCGGGGCTCGCCACCTTGTAGCGCCCCAGCATCTGCTTCACCAGCAGCTCGGAGTCCGCCACCACACGCAGCCGCGGCTGCCCCGACTTCAGCGCCCACTCCAGCGCCGCCAGCAGCGCCGAATACTCCGCAACGTTGTTCGTCGCCTTGCCGAGGTACTCACTCAGCTCGGCCAGCTTCTCCCCGCCCGGTCCCTCGATGTACACCCCATACCCCGCCGGCCCCGGATTCCCCCGCGACCCGCCGTCGCAGTACGCCGTCACCCACTCCCCGGCGCCGCGCCGCGGACCCTCCCCACCAAACAATCCACCCTGCTCAGAAAACATAGATCGAGTTTAGCGAACCGCCGTTTCGCTGACCGCTTTTTAGCTGACCGCTTCTTAGCTGAAGCCATGACATCGGTCATCGCCCCGCCCCTCTTTCCACACAACCGTGCATTCCGCTCGCGGGACAATAGAGTGTCCATGGACCTCCTCCCCCTGCTCCGCGCCACCTTCGGCTTTCCCGGCTTCCGCGAAAATCAGGAACCCGTCTGCCGCTCCGTCGCCGAGGGACGCGACGTCCTCCTCGTCATGCCAACCGGCGCCGGCAAGAGCCTCTGCTACCAGCTTCCCGCCGTTGCCCGCCAGGGCACTGCTCTTGTCGTCAGCCCACTCATCGCGCTCATGGATGACCAGGCCGCCAAGCTGGCCGCTGCCGGTCTGCGCGTTGCGCGCATTCACTCCGGCCTCTCCCGCGACGACGCTCGCCAGGCCTGCCGCGCTTACCTCGACGGTTCCATCCAGTTCCTCTTCATCGCACCGGAGCGCCTGCGCGTCCCCGGCTTTCCGGAAATGCTCGCCCGCCGCAAGCCTTCTCTCATCGCCATCGACGAGGCCCACTGCATCTCCGGATGGGGCCACGATTTTCGCCCCGACTATCGCACCCTCGGCGATTACCTGCCCCTCCTCCGCCCCGCTCCCGTCATCGCTCTCACCGCCACCGCAACGCCCACCGTGCAGCAGGACATCGTCGCCCAGCTCGGCCTCACTGACCCTGTCCTCTACATCCACGGCTTCCGCCGCGAGAACCTCGCCGTTGAGGTCGTCGAAATGCCCAAACCCCAGCGCGCCGAATTTGTCGCCGCATTCCTCGACGCGCCTGCAACTCGCCCCGCCATCGTCTACGCTCCCTCGCGCAACGAGGCCAACGATCTGGCCCTCCGCCTGGCCGCGAAGCTTCATGCAGCCGCCTACCACGCCGGACTCGACTCCGCCACCCGCGAACGCGTGCAGCGCCAATTCCAGGAAGGAGCACTGGACATCGTCGTCGCGACAATCGCCTTCGGCATGGGCATCGACAAGGCCAACGTCCGCACCATCGTCCATACCGCGCTTCCAGGATCGGTCGAGGCTTATTACCAGGAAATCGGCCGCGCGGGCCGTGACACGCTGCCCTCCCGCGCCATCCTGCTGCACAGCTTCGCCGACCGCCGCATCCACGAGAGTTTCTTCGAGCGTGACTACCCTCCGGTCGAGAATCTGGACAAAGTCGCGCGCACCCTCACCGCAGAATTCCAGGACCCGGATTCCCTCGGCGCGAAGCTTCTCATCGATCCAGACACCATCGCCCGCGCCGTTGAAAAACTGGCCGCCCAGGGCGCCGCGCAGTTCGACATGGAGGGCCGTGTGCGCGCTGCGAGCTCCGCCGGCTGGCGCGCAGGATACAAAGCCCAGCTCGAACACCGCCGTGCCCAGCTCAACGCCATGATTCACTTCGCGGAAACCCCGCAGTGCCGCATGTCTGCCCTCGTCCGCCATTTCGGCGATCGCGCCGGCGCCAGCCGCCCCTGCGGCCACTGCGATTTTTGCTCGCCCCAAACCGCCGTCGCGCAAAAATACCGCAGTCCCACTTCGGCCGAAGAGCGCGACCTCCAGGCTCTGCTCGCGATCCTGAAAATGACTCCCTCGACCTCCGCCGGCCGCCTCTTCGACGCCTCCAGCGTCGCCGATCGCCGCTCCTTCGACCACCTCCTCGACGGCCTGGCCCGCGCGGGCCTCGTCACCCTGTCTTCCGAGAGCTGGGTCAACCCGCTGGGCCGCGAAGTCACCTACCGTCGCGTGAACCTCACTGAAGAAGGGCGCCACCTGGGCATCGAAGATCCTCTCTGCGTTCTGCTCCCCGAAGAAAATGACGTGACTCCCTCGCGAGGGCGCGCCCGCGCGGGCCGCGCACAACCCGCCGAGGCACCTCCCGCCTATACGGGCTCGCAGGCAGAACTGGAACAGCGCCTCCGCGAATGGCGCAAAGCTGAAGCCACCCAGGCGGGCAAGCCGGCCTTCTTCGTCTTCTCCGACGCGATTCTCCGCGCCCTGGTGCACGCCGCCCCCCAGACCATTCCCCAGCTCCTCACCATCCGCGGCATCGGCCCGAACAAGGCTGACCGCTACGGCGCCACCATCTGCGCCCTCTGCCGAGGAGAAGCCGCCCCGGGCGCCTGACCCTGCTCCCTGCTCCCTGCTCCCCGCTCCCTGCCCGCCCTCCCGCTCACTAAATCCTGTCTCAGCCGTCTATAGCTGTGCACTGTCGTCGCAACCCACGCCTCAGGAGTCCTAATGCCTGCTGATGTGCTTCGGTTTTTGTCCTCGGCGCGGCCATCTCCCTCCAGGTCTCGAATACAATCCACCCGTATGGGTGGTCCCGTCCGGGAGAACCTCCACGAAACCGACTTAATCCGCGAGGCCCAGGCCGGTTCCCGCACCGCCTTCGACGCGCTGATTCGCCAATATGACCAGGCGGTCCTGCGCCTGGCCATGCACCTAACCGGTTCCGAGCAGGATGCCCAGGATATCCAGCAGGAGGCCTTCCTCAAGGCTTATCGCTACCTCGGCAACTTCCGCTTCGAGTGCTCCTTCTACACCTGGATCTACCGCATCGTCACCAACCTCTGCCTCGACCATCTGCGGCGCCGCAAGTCGCGCCGCGAAGATCAGGCCGTCGTCATCGACGCCTCGGGCGAGGAGATGGATCTGCTCACCAATGTTTCCGACCAGCGCTCCGGCGCCAACCCGGGTCGCGAGCTCGACCGCAAATATCTCGGCCAGCGCATCATGATGGCCCTCGATGAGCTCACCCCGCGCGAACGCATGGTCTTCGAACTCAAGCACTACCAGGGTCTCCGCCTGCGCACCATCGGAGAAATGCTCAACACGACGGAAGAAACGGCGAAGAACACCCTCTTCCGTGCCACAAAAAAACTGCGAGCGAAACTCGCCGAACTGCGGTAACGAAGAAAACTAAAGGCTAAGAGCTAAAAGCTGAAAGCTGATTCTGCACGTCAAAACCTTTGAGGCGAAGTGAGGCACGTAAGTATGAACTGCAATCTGGCGCAGGAACACATCGTCCTGTCCGTTTATGGAGAGTTGCCCGACGACCGGGCCCACCAGCTCGAACTACATCTGGCCCAATGCGAGCGCTGCCGTCAGGAGATGGAAGCCGTCTCCGCGCTCCACAAAGTCCTCTCCACAGCCCCCCTCGTGGAACCGTCGCCCAGTCTGCTGGCGCGTACGCGGGTGCGTCTCGATGAAGCTCTCGACGCCCTGCCCCAGGCCAGCTTTTTTCGCCGTCTGAGTCAGCGCATCCACCGGGGCTTCGGCACCCTGCAGGGTGCGCCTGTCATGACCTGCGCCCTGCTTCTCGCCGGGTGCGGCATCGGCGCCTGGGGCGGCTACCGCGTGGCCGAGCACAATGTCCACGCCAGCCCGGCCGCCGCGCAGAACACCTCGAATGCCGTGCCCGTCCTTGCCGACCCGGATTCCGCTCAGATCGCCGGCGTCAGCAGCATCATCCTGGAGCCCGGCTCGGAAAACGTCGAAGTTCGCTTCGAGCGCATGACTCCGGAAACCGCCTTCGGCACCCTCGACGACCCGCAGATTCGTCAGCTCCTCGTGCTGGCCGCGCGCAACTTCGCCAATCCGGCAGCCCATGATGACTCGGTCAATCTCCTCGCGCAGGAGTGTCAGGCCGGCCACCAGTGCAATGGCGGTCCCGTCCGCAATGCCCTCATGGTCGCTCTTCGCTATGACAAGGACGCCCGCGTCCGCCGCAAGGCCCTCGAAGGCCTGGAGTCCTACATTTCTGCCGACACCCGCGTGCGCGATGCGGTGCTCGAAGCCGTCCTCCACGACTCCGACGCGGATGTTCGCGCCGAAGCGATCAGCCTCCTTGAGCCTGTCGATGCCGATTCGGCCGTCCGCGAAGTCCTGCAGACGGTCGCCAACCGCGATCAGGACCAGCACATCCGAACCGTTTCCCGGCAGTATCTCGAGCAGGTTTCACAGATTCAATAAAGACAGGCAGACTGCCGCTTGCGTACTATGTTCCGTGGCAGCCATGCGTTGACCAGCGCAGAACTCGTTCGTCAGACAAACAGGACAGACTCGAGGCGCAAGATGCACGCTTTTCTGAGGCCGATTGTGAACTCTCTCCCCCTTGCCGCCGTCGCTGCCTGCTTTCTCTCGCTGCCCTACATCGCGCACGGCCAGCAAGGCCTGCTCGGTGGCTCCTTCCCGGGTTCCGGTCCAGGTGAACAGCGAGTCACCCTCCCCGGCGAAGACCCCGCCATCGCCAGCGCTTCCCAGGGCTATCTTGGCGTGGGCCTGCATGATGTCGACACCGAACGCGCATCCCAGCTGAAACTCAAAGAGGCCCGCGGCGTCGAAGTCACCACCATCGATCATGACGCGCCAGCAAGCAAAGCTGGCTTGCGGATCCACGACGTCATCCTCGGCATGAACGGCCAGGCCATCGTCGGCCAGGCGCAGCTCACGCGCATGCTGCACGATACCCCCGCCGGACATACGGTCACGTTCCTCATCAGCCGCGACGGCCAGCAGCAGACCCTTTCCGTGCAGCTCGCCGACCGCGCCACCATCGAAGCCGACGCCTGGTCCCAGCACATCCCTGTCCCCGATCCCGACAGCGACATCGCCCCGCCCTCCGGCACTGGCAACAGCTTCGGCAACGGCATCTTCTCCTCGCTGACCTCCAACCCCTTCTACACCGGGCTCGACCTCGACATGCTCGGCCCCCAGCTCGCCAACTTCTTCGGCGTGCATGACGGCCAGGGCCTCCTGATCAAGCGTGTCGACGACAACAGCCCCGCCGCCGCCGCCGGCCTCCGCGCCGGCGACGTGATCACTCGCGTCAACGGCGAGAACGTTGCGACCACCAGCCAGTGGGTCCACGACATCCATGCCAACCGCGGCAAGCAGATTCAGCTCACCGTCATCCGCGACAAACACGAAGGCAGCGTCAGCATGATGGCCGGCCGTCCCAGGAAGAGCTAGAAGCCGACGCTGTTCTGAACGCTGAACGCCGAGTGGACCCGCGCAGGATGAGTGCGGCAAGCCTGCTGTTCCTTACTCCCCACAGGGTTGCAACCAAAATCCGGCCGCATTTCCTGATCGGCCCACCTGTGAGCCAGCGGCGACCCTTCGATGTCCGCTCCGTTCGCCGGATTTTATCTCGCAACGCTGCCCGTTCCTATATGTCGATACACCCTGGTGAGATTCCTTCTGAGGCTAAGGCTTTCACCCGGGGAATTTTTATGTCGATTTCTTTAACACCGGCAAGGTTTACGCCAAGGATTTCTCTGCGGATGCTACGATGCAAAGATTTTATTTGCCGGGATATCGGCCGCGCGGCTACCCACAGAAGAGAACGGTTCACAGGAATCAATTGCGCCCCGCCGGGGAAGGACAAGCACCGGGTATACCCCACGTGTAGGAGACATAGCTTTCCTGTACTTTGATCCCGACATATTCACTGATCAAGACCTGAATTTGCTGCACAACGGAGGGGAGGCCGTCGAAATTGATGGCCATCTGAACTTATAACAATGGGCTCGGAGACCAGATTTTCTATACCTTTTGTTACATGTATGTCGGATTCACCCAACACTTCAACCCTGGCAGGGGGGAAGTAACTCAGCCAGGAGTGGGAAGCTGGACGCTCTGCGAAGACGCGAGACAAAAGATTGCAGAAAATGAGACGCAGGAACAGCAACGGAAACCACTTAGGCCGTAACATGTGCGCCACCCGTTTTGTTGCCCCTCCCCACTCCTTACTCCCTGCTCCTTACTCCCTGCTCCCTGCTCCCTGCTCCTTACTCCCTGCTCCCTGCTCCCTGCTCCCTGCTCCCTGCTCCCTGCTCCCTGCTCCCTGCTCCCTGCTTTTAATTCTGCTACACTGCGCGCGTGCCCCAGCACGCTCCGATTCTCGCCGTTTGCGTCCTGCTGTGTGGCACAACTGCGGTCGCCCAGGTGCCGTCCTTCCGCCGTCCACCCATGCCGGAATTCCAACGCGCCACCTTTCTCGGTGCCACCCCCTGCAAGCCCGATCCCTACTACGCCAACTGCGAACATCGCGGCGACCCGCTCTACACCATCGTTGTCAACGAGCGTCCGTTCGTCCTGCGCCCGGGATTCAGCCTGCCGCTGCTGACCATGGTTCACATCCTCATCACGCCCTGGAACCGCGCCTCCCTCTCCCTGCCCGGCGACAACGTTCTCGATCGCCTGCCCCCGGGCACCGGAGTGCAGATCCGCCTCCGCGACCGCGGCATGGACGTGCGCGTCCTCGCCCAGTCATCGAAAGGCCCGCGCTACCTCGCCTCGCACTACGGCTTCGCCAAATCCCAGGACGACCCGGACTCCGACGACGCGCCGTCGTCCTGACTCCCTACTCGTATTCCCAACTGGCTATTGGCTCCAATAGAGACCACCGGAGTCCAGATTCGCCTCCGCGACGGACGCATGGACGTTCGCGTCCTCGCCCAGTCATCGAAGGGCCCACGCTACCTCAGCTCGCATTACGGCTTCGCTAAATCCCAGGCCGACCCGGACTCCGACGACGCCCCCGCGTCCTAAGCAAAGCTCCCGGCAAGCGCCACCCCCCGCCGGCCCCCGGCCAGGTTCACCCCACAGCAAGTAGCAAAAGCTTTTGTCGCACAAGAATCAAGATTGAAGCGATTTGGGCTTCAGACAAAAGTAACGCCTGCCGGCTCATTAGACCCGTTTCGGGAAACATCGCCCGCCGCCTCCTAAGCCAAACTCCCCGCGAGCGCCCCCCGCCGGCCCCCGGCCAGGTTCACCCCACAGCAAGTAGCAAAAGCCTTTGCCGCGCCAAAATCAAGATTGAAGCGTTTGGGCTTCAGACGAAAGTAAGGCCTGCCAGCTCCTTAAGACCCATTTCGGGAAAGATCGCCCCGCCGCCCCTGACCACTCGGCAACCTGAAGTATCGCCCCAGGCACGATTGGCTACTGGCTACTCCCTTCCCCCCACCCGCTACAATAGAAAAGACATGTCTTCGGCCCGCAAAATGACGGTTCGCCGCCGCCTCAAGGCTGCCTCGCGCAAGGTGCGGGAAATCTCCCTCGTCACGCACGCCCTGGCCTCCACGCGTCACACCGTCATGGCCCAAATTGTGCCCATGCGCCGGTGCAATCTCTCCTGCGCCTACTGCAACGAGTACGACGACGTCTCCAAACCCGTCCCCCTCGACGAGATGATCCGCCGCATCGACCATCTCGCCCGCCTCGGCACCTCCATCATCACCATCTCCGGCGGCGAGCCCCTGCTCCACCCCGACCTCGACCCGATCATCGCCCGCATCCGCCACCATGGCCGCATGGCCGGCATGATCACCAACGGCTATCTGCTCGTGCCCGAGCGCATTCAGCGCCTCAACAAGGCCGGCCTCGACCACCTCCAGATTTCGATCGATAACGTCAACCCCGACGAGATCTCCAAGAAGTCCCTCAAGGTCCTCGACAAGAAGCTCGAGTTCCTCTCCGAACACGCCGACTTCCACGTCAACATCAACTCCGTCGTCGGCGGCGGCATCAAGAATCCCAACGATGCCCTCGTCATCGGCCGCCGCGCGCTCGGCCTCGGATTTACCTCGACCATCGGCATCATCCACGACGGCGGGGGCCAGCTCAAACCTCTCGGCGACCATGAGCGCAAGGTCTGGCAGGAGATGCGCTCCTGGAAGAAAAAGAATTACTCACGCTTCAACCACTTCCAGACCAACATCGCCAATGGCCAGCCCAATGACTGGCGCTGCCGCGCCGGCTCCCGCTTTCTCTACATCTGCGAGAACGGCCTCGTCCACTACTGCTCGCAGCAGCGCGGCTACCCGGGCGTCCCGCTCGCCGACTACACCAGGGCCGATCTCAAGCGCGAATTCCTGACCGAAAAAGGCTGTGCGCCCAACTGCACCGTCAGCTGCGTCCACCAGATTTCGTTCATCGATTTCTGGCGCGCCCCGCAGCGCCCCACCACCCCTCCGGCGGCCAACGCCGAAGGGCTCGTCAACATTCGGCTGTAGAGCACCGTACCCGATCCGACCCGATCAGACCACCGTTTCGGACCAATCGTGCGCATCCGTGTCGGAACCGGCGGCCTCAACGCGCTCAGAATTCCGGCGTGCCCTTTTCCTCGACCCGCGCTTTTGCGCATACATATCGGAATCGGCAGCAACGAACATCGCCTCGCAGCTGTTCGCGTCATCGGGGAAAATGGCGACCCCGATGCTCGCCCCGATCTGGAGTTGGTGCCCCTCGACCAGCAGCGGAGCGGTCAGCGCCTCCGTCAGTTCTGCGGCCACGTGAACTGCACCCTCGCGGTTCACCGGATCCTCGAGAATCACGGCAAATTCGTCGCCGCCCGTGCGCGACACAGTATCGGAGCGGCGCACCCGGCCCTGAAAAACCTGGCCGACGTGGCGCAGAAGCTGATCGCCGATATGATGACCGGCGCTGTCATTGACCCGCTTGAAATCGTTCAGATCGATCAGCAGCAGCGCAGCGCTTGACCCATGACGCCGGCACCGCTCCAGCGCTCCAGCCAGCCGGTCCTGAAAGAGCCGGCGATTGGGCAAACCGGTCAGTTCGTCGTGCAGCGCCAGATACTTCGCGTAATCGATCTGATCCTCGAGCACCAGCAGGATCATGCCCACCGCCACCACATACTTGGGCAGATTCCACACTTCGCTCTGCAGCTGAACGTGCGGAAAGAAGAACCTCAGCACCGGCGCCGCTACGAACACCGCTGCCCAGAAGAAGAAACCCGCGATGGTGATGAAGGCTCCCGCCGTCGAGCGCCGGTAGGTGTACCAGAAATGAATTCCGCAGCCGAGGTAAACCGCCAACAGCACCGCGTTCAGCGCCAGTTGCGGACCCAGCACCGGGCGATGCTGGAACGCCAGCAGGAAAATGCAAAGATCCAGATACAGGCACACCGTGATCCAGCGCAGCCGATGCCCAAATCGCGGCAGTGCGGACACAGCCACAGCCAGCGGCAGGATTCCAAACAAGAGAGCCGCCAGCGTCAGAGGCCACCGGGCCCTTGGCCCGATGACCATGAGCGTGATGTAAAGCGTATTCGAACTGAGAAGAGCAATCAGCATCCACGGGCTGGAGTAACTCTTGCGATATGGAACCGCCGCCCACATGAACAACACGCCCGCCCACGTCAGAGAAGCGAGCCCGACGATCTGCAACACGTCCGTCGCCCACACAGTCCTGGGCACCAGGGTGAACGCCGCAAAGTGCAGAGCAATCATGCCCCAACCGGTCAGCCAAAGCCCTGACACAGACGAACGGCAGCGCCGCGCCACCGAGCCAAATGCGCACGCCAGCAATCCGATCGCCGCCAGGTCCGGCACTTTGGTCCAGTCGATCACACAGCCCTCTCAGCCGTCACAAGCTCACCCCACGAGGGTCGCCTGCCCACAGCATGAACCAAGGGTAAACATCGGTAATCGAAGAATGAATCCATCGTTCGTGCAATTACGAAGAACATCGCCAGTTTGGGTTACATGCGTACTCAGGTGTGCAGCCTTCGGCCGGTGGAAGATTCGAACAAGGAACAAAAGGCCCACCTATGCCGAGGGCAAACCTGACCCTGACACGCGCCGGCAATGCACCAGCATCCGTTATGACGATTGCCGCTGTCCCCTCAGCCGAACAGAAATTCAGGACTCCGCAGCACCCGGCACAGCCTTCTCCACTCACCATAGCCGAGCCCGGAACCGCCCCCCATTCCGCAGAAGTTGTAGAGGGCATGGCGGTTAGGGGCCGCGCCCACCCCCATCGGTCCCCCACGTCTCGGTCTTTTCGGCGGCCTGCCACCTTCAGGTAATCACCGGCTTCTCGGCAATCCCCTCGGTCCCAAACACCCGTTTATAGCGTTCGATCTCCGACGGCGGACCCAGCGCCTTGGCCAGATTGTCCGACAGCTTCACCGCCGGCCGCCCCTCGGCATCATTCAGCTTGCATACCAGACGCGGCGGATCGAACCCCTTGCCTCCCTGCGGGTTGCAGTCCCGAAAATCATTCGTCAGCAGCGTGCCCCATCCGGCGCTGAAGCGGATCCGCCGCTCCGGAGTCCACTTGCTGCTGTCCAGGAAATCCTCAGCCCGCCGGAACTCCTCACGCGCCACGCCTCCCCGGATTTGCCCCGCAAAGCAGGCGTGCAGCTGCAGAATCTCATCCACGTCCAGCGAGTCCGACGCGATGAACAGCTTCCTCCGCGGATCGCGCCCCCGCTCCTCGAGCCATGCGATATATTCCTCGCCGGCCACGAACGGGTCCTTGCTGTCGGCCCGCTGCCCCGTCCAGTCGGCCACCCAGTTCGGCGCGTGGCGCAGGAACTGCGTCGTGCCAAAGGTGTCCGGCAGCAGGATCAGCAGTTCTCCCCCGTAGGTCTGCTGCCACAAATCCAGTAACCGGTACTGCGACGATTGCAGCTCTGCGTCGTTCCGCGCCATCGCCGCCAGCGCCATGGGCAGCTCGTGCGCGTTGGTGCCGATCGCCTCCACGTCGTGCTTGTAGGCCAGGAAAGTATTGGAAGTGCCGCGGAATCCCTCGCCCAGCGTGTCGCGCATCGCGGTCACCACATATTCCTGCCACAGAAAACTGTGCCGCCGCCGCGTGCCGAAGTCGCTCACGTGCAGGTCCGGCACGCCCCGCAGCCGTTCCATCTTGTCCCATAGCCTGGACTTGGCGCGCCCGTACAGGATGTCCAGCTCCAACTCGCTGAGCCGCTTCAGATGCGCCCGCGTGCTCAGCTCGCTCATGATCGCCAGCGCGTAGATCTCCCACAGCGTCGCCTCGGGCCACGAGCCGTGAAAAGAGAGCGAGAAGCGGCTGTCCTGAACGTTCAGCTCGTAGTCGGACAAATAGAATCGCTGCTCCAGCCAGTCCAGAAACCCCGGCTCGAAGATGCCCCACTTGCCGTAGAACGTGTTGCCCGCCAGCCAGATAATCTCCGACTTATGGAAGCGCAGGCTCCTCACCTGCTCCAGCTGCGCACGCAGTTCGTCCATCTCGATCAGGCTGGCGTAGCGCTGATCCGCTGAGCGATCGATCAGCGTGAACGTGACCTCGGTATGCGGAAAGTGCTTCCAGATGAACTGGAGCATCAACAGCTTGTAAAAATCCGTGTCCAGCAGCGACCGGATGATCGGATCCAGCTCCCAGTTGTGGTCGTGCGCCCGCCGGGCAAGATTGATGATCACAGCACCACGATATCAACCCGCAGCGCTCCAGGACTCGCCCAACCCTGGCCAATGCACAACTTCCGGTGGTAGTGTTCTCCGGTGCAAAAATCCGGCACGTGCCGGCCCTGGCAAAAAAGACGTCCCCGCTGACCCCGCCCCCTCTCGAAGTCCAGAGCCCGCCCGTGACCTGCTGCACACGAGGTTGAGCTATGGCTACGATCGCAATCGATCCCCGCATCAGCGGCACCACCGCTGATTTCGTCTCCCAGCGTCACCAGATGTACATCGACGGCCGCTTCGTCCAATCCGCCTCCGGCAAGATTTTCCCCGTCTTCAACCCCGCCACCGGCGAAGTCATCACCGAAGTCCCCGAGGCCGAAGAGGAGGACGTCAATCGCGCAGTCCTCGCCGCCCGCCGCGCCTTTGACGAAGGCCCGTGGCCCCGCATGTCGCCTTCCGAGCGCGGCCGCATGATCTGGAAGCTCGCCGACCTGCTCGAACAGCATCTCGAGGAGTTCGCCGAAATCGAGTCCCTCGACAACGGCAAGCCGCGCAGCATCGCGCGCGTGGCCGACGTCCCTCTCGCCGTCGATATGTTCCGCTACATGGCAGGCTGGGCCACCAAAATCACCGGTAGCACCCTCCCGCTCTCCGCCGGAAACGACTTCCACTCATACACTCTGCGCGAGCCCATCGGCGTCGTCGCGCAAATCATCCCCTGGAACTTCCCCCTGCTCATGGCCGCATGGAAGCTCGCTCCCGCCCTCGCCTGCGGCTGCACCATCGTCCTCAAACTCGCCGAGCAGACGCCTCTCTCCGGCATCCGCCTCGCCCAGCTGATCGACGAAGCCGGGTTCCCGCCCGGAGTCGTCAACGTCCTCACCGGCTACGGCGAAGGTGCCGGCGCACCACTCGCCGCACACGATCAGGTCGACAAGGTCGCCTTCACCGGTTCGACCGAAGTCGGCAAGCTCATCGTCAAGGCCGCTACCGGCAACCTGAAGAAGGTCTCGCTCGAGCTGGGCGGCAAATCCCCGGCCATCGTCTTCCCCGATGCGCCCATCGACCAGGCCGTCTCCGGCACCGCCAGCGCCATCTTCTTCAACCACGGTCAGTGCTGCTGCGCCGGCTCCCGCCTCTACATCCACGAGAAGGTCTTCGACCGCGTCGTCGAAGGCGTCAGCCAGGTGGCCTCCGACATCAAGCTCGCCCCCGGCCTCGACCCCTCCTGCCAGATGGGGCCGCTGGTCAGCGACGAGCAATACCGCAAGGTCGTCGGCTACATCGAGTCAGGAGTGGCGGAAGGTGCGAAAATTGCCGCCGGCGGACCGGTCTCCGGCTTCGATCGCGGCTACTTCGTCCGTCCCACCGTCCTCACCAACACCAACCCGCGCATGAAGGTCGTTCAGGAAGAGATCTTCGGCCCGGTCGTCTGCGCCGTGCCCTTCTCCGACAAAGACGTCGACGCGATCGTCAAACGCGCCAACGATACCGTCTACGGCCTCGCCGCCTCCGTCTGGACGCAGAACCTGAGCCTCGCCCACAAGGTCGCTCGCAGCCTGCGCGCCGGCACCGTCTGGGTCAACTGCCACAACGTCTTCGACGCCTCCCTCCCCTTCGGCGGCTACAAGCAGTCCGGCTGGGGCCGCGAGATGGGCGAAGAGGTCCTGCACAATTACACCGAGATCAAAGCCGTCACCGTGGCTCTCTGATTTCGTTTCTGAATCCCAGGGGCGGAAGGCACTCTTGCTTCCGCCCGTTCTCTTCTCCGGCCGTCCTCTCACCCCGTGACTTTCGTGCTGGCCTGTCATCCGCCAATAAACTCAAATCTTGTGTTGTCATCCCGAGCGGAGCGCCTTAGGGGCGGAGCGAGAGACCTGCTTTTCTCCGTTTCCGGCTCCATGTTCCGCATCGTCGATGAACCGTCAACATCGACATGTTTTGAAAGGGCACCGCCTCCCAGGTTGCGGAAACTCCCTGCTTTGAAGGGCACGCTAATGCCCAGGGGGATCGACCTTGCCTATTCCAGCTTCTTCGGGGTTACTGCGTGGACGAATCTCACGCCGTATGGGCTGAACGCATACTGGGTGCGAAATTTGATCTGGCTGTGATGGAGTGCAATCCTCTTGCCCGAAATAGATGCGTCAACCGTGATGGGTCCGATGCGGTAGGGAACTTCCATGTAGCCATCTGTCTCTGGTAGTTGATCTTGGATAAGAATCCCGAGTCGCTCCAAGTCCTGGAACAGCAATTCAGCTCGATCTATCTTCGCCCGGTTTTCCGATTCTGCTCGTAACACATGGTGTTCCATATCGGTACCTCTGGCAGGCCATGTGCCTGTATATGGGCTCTTGATCGACGGATCGAATACGTTAAGCAGCGCTGAACGGCTTACAGGCTCTCTTCCAGCTGTATCTGGTTTTGGGTGAGGCGGGACGAACTCATCTGGTTCTGGTTGAGGCTTCGGCTCTGAAACCAAGGCCATCAATCGATCCAGGAACCTAGCTTCTTCCGGGCTTAATTGTGAAAGCGTCTGACCGAAGGACGGAAGAGAATCGCCAGGTGATGCAACAGTGTATTCCAGCAACGATGCCCATCTCTGCTGTAGGTCTTCATCACTCTGCACTGACGCCAACGGTAGTAACGGTAAGACTTTCTGAATCTCCTCTTCCGTGAGCGGCGGTTTATCGCCCCGATCTTCTGCCCATCTTGTGAATATCTTTCCGAGATTCTGATTCTGGTAAAACCTGTATATCCCTGCCAGATCACTCAGAGCCAAGCCCAGTGTCTCTGCTACTGGAGTGACCAGCTTCTTGCCAGCCTCTGAGACGACGGCTGCTACTATCGCTGCTCCAGTCAATACATCTGTTGGGTCAACCACTCTGAGCCTCCATCGTTCACTCTCGCTCATCCACCTGCTATGCGCTTGAGGATCATCTTAGCGAGTCCAACGCCTCCCCTTCCGGCGCCCATGACCTTCGTACCGTCCCAGCCTCCGATTTCCCTTTCTTTGCTTCGGCCCGCTTCTTACCCTAAACATACTGGGAGAAATGTCTCCCTCAACCCAAAGGCTCGCCGCGCGAGCCTTTTCTCTTGCTCGGAGAAATCATCATGATCGAACAATGCGTCGCGTTGGACAATGCGGTCCGACCCGCAAGCGCAGCCAGGACCCGAGGCTATCCGCTACCGGCTACCCGGCTACCGGCTACCCGGCTACCGGCTACCGGCTACCGGCTACCGGCTAAGAACTTTGGAATCAAATGCAGAGACAACTTGTACTTTCGAATCAAATACATAGTCACCGCTCACGTTCAACCGTGCAGCTACGAATAACAAACCAGAATACTTACCCGCAACCAATTGTGAAATCAAATGCGTAGCTGCCACTTCAAAATCAGCGATCCAGTGGAATCAAATACATGCGCGCCAATACCCCTCCATACCCCCTTATCGCCCAAAATCTCTACAAAAGCCCCCTGGTACCAGTCCCAATCCGCAACACGGAGCGGTCGGCCTGTTAACTCCTCAACAAACTGCGTCGAAGCCATTAACCAACTTGTCAACCCAATCCCCCCTCCCCAACCTCAGCCGAATCAGCACCCCTCCCGCACCTCTTGTCAAAAAAAGACGACATCGTGTTGACAAATGAGATATCCCGCCAAACTCCCGGCGCCTCCCTCGGAACCCGCCCCACCCGCTGTGGCATCCTGTAAAAGCAGATGGCCGCCGACCGCACATCCCGCCTGCGTTCCTTTGACAGAACCATCGCCAGCGCCCGCCAGACCATCATGCTCAGCGAGATCGCCAAGCTGGCCATCGACAGCTTCCGCAGCTCCAAGGTGCGCTTCGTCCTCACCGCCCTCGGCATGGTCATCGGTACCGCTTCGGTGATCCTCGTGGTGGCCATCTCGGCCACCGGCCGCCAATACATCCTCAGCGAAATCCAGGGCATCGGCACCAACCTGGTCGAGCTGGAGTATGCCGGTGGAGGCTCAGGCGCTGTCACCAATGTTCAGTCCGACTTCCTCGTCTTCGATGACGAACACACCATCGATGAGCAGGTGCCATCGGTCGCCGCATCCTCGGTCGTGCTGGAGATGCACCAGAACATCAGCCTCGGAGGCATCACGCACGAAGTGCTCGTTCTCGGTGTCGAACCCCAGTATCGCCAGGTGCGCAACCTGGTCACCCAGGCCGGCCGCTTCTTCGACGAGGAGGACGAACAGACCCACAGCTATGTCGCGGTCGTCACCGAGCCCTTCGCGCGCGCCATGTTT